>ERZ795046.673-NODE-673-length-40236-cov-32.931983_pt1 | contig 40236 bp, 38 predicted proteins | sample MGYA00375130_ERZ795046 | MGnify/ENA primary metagenome ERZ795046 (study PRJEB30175, sample SAMN05720202) | activated sludge metagenome | isolation source: anaerobic digester from wastewater treatment plant | place: Japan | collected 2015-05-15 ...
AGATGGGACACCAACATGAACCAAAAAGAGAATTAAAGCCGGTTGAAATTGAAAAGACGGAAAAGAATTTACACCCTTTCTTAGAGAAAAACGATATTACTTTTTTATCAATGATTAACCCCTTATTAAGCCCCAATGGACAAAAACTGGTCAGCTTTTTTATCAATTTTGGAAATTCTGATTCAGTCGCAAACCCGGTTTCGCCAAATTCAAATCTCAAAGACCTTTTCTCACAATTAACAGGCGGGCAAAACAATGCAATTGCCGATTTAGCACCTTCTTTACTGGGGATGTTATCGGGGAATGCTGCGGGGGCAGATTCTAAAGGAGGAGGGATTAACCCGGCCTTGCTAACAACTTTACTAAGCAGCATGCTTAACAACAGCCAACCGTCAAAGAAAGATGAATAAAATAATAAACAAAAAAGTGGGGGTTCCCACTTTTTTAACGATTAAAAACTTTTTCTTGTGTCATTATTGCTCCATCTGTTTCGCCAAAAAGCCTGCTGCTGTTTCAACAATCTTAACTTCCAAGTCGCCCATTGTTACCCCGGGTTCCTTTGAAGAAAGAATCACTGCTCCGATTGGATCCCCTTCAGCAATGATTGGAGCAATAACTTGAGCAGTAAATTTACATTTTCCCTCTTCTTCTTCCTTAACCGGACAGGCATCACAATACTTATGGTCACCCGGTTTAGAAATCAAAACCACTTTCCGGTCTTCAATCGCTTTCTCTACTGCTCTGGAGATTGGTTTATCCAAAAATTCTTTTTTTGGAGCACCTGAAACAGCGATAATCATGTCACGATCCGCAATTAGAGCAATATGTCCGGTAGACTCATAAAGAGAGTCGGCATATTCTTTGGCAAAGTCACCCAACTCGCCGATTGGAGAATATTTTTTTAAGATCACTTCTCCTTCGCGGTCTACAAAGATCTCTAACGGGTCGCCTTCTCGGATCCGTAGTGTTCTACGAATCTCTTTGGGGATGACCACCCGGCCAAGATCATCAATCCGCCGAACGATTCCGGTCGCTTTCATCCCCTTTGTCCCTCCTTTACAAAAACAGATTTTTTATTTTACTTGAGGTGTCAGAAGAACCTGCCACCCGTTGACCTAGAAGTACCACTTAAGGTTTGGTTTCTCACAAAAACCCCGTGCTACTTTATTGATAGTATATAGTTAAAAATGCAAATTTATTCACTTCATTTGATGATTATCTATATACTTAACTGGTCATTTGTAGGTTACCCCTTTTTCAAGAATAAATACCAAAAAAGGAATTTAAAATTGTCAAAATTGCAAATTTTTTTTACCCTTACAAATGATCATTTTTTACCCTAACTAATCATCTCTAAACTGTTTAAAACAATTGTTAATGCTTCTTTCTCACTTAGATTGAGCCGCCATTTAAAAATCGGTGGCCTGCCTGGTTGATAACGGAAATTACTCCGGTATTTTTGGAGAATTGCTAAAATCTTATCATAATCGATCCCTAATCCCAGATGCAGCTTACCAATCAACTCGGTTCGTTCTTTTGTTATTGAGGCAAACCCTGTTTCCCGCGCCCGGGCTTTAATCTTGGAAATAAGGACCAAATTATAGACTGGCTGTGGCGGTTCTCCAAAACGGTCAATCAATTCGGCTAAGAGGTTATCAGCTGCTTCAACAGTGTTTATATTAGCAAATTTCTTATAGATCTCCACTTTTTGTTTATGATCAGATATATAGTCAGCAGGTATATAGGCATCAACCGGAATCTCGATCACCGGTTCCGGCAATTCCGGACGAACTTCTCCCTTCTTCTCCCGGATCGCTTCATCCAGCAACCGGCAGTACAACTCAAAACCAACAGCGGCAATCTGGCCATGTTGTTCCGGACCCAACAAGTTTCCGGCCCCTCTAATCTCTAAATCACGCATTGCAATCTTAAATCCTGACCCAAGCTCTGTAAACTCTTTAATCGCCGCCAGTCTTTTCTCCGCATTTTCGGAAAGGGTTTTATCCTTCCGATAGCAGAAATAAGCATGGGCAATACGATTGCTCCGGCCTACACGGCCACGGAGTTGATAAAGTTGGGCCAGTCCAAACCGGTCGGCATCATAAACAATTAAGGTATTGACATTTGGGATATCCAGGCCGGTTTCAATAATCGTAGTACAGACTAAGATGTCCGCTTCATTATGGTAAAAGTCCAACATCACCTGTTCCAAGCGGTCCTCATCCATTTGACCATGAGCTACAACAATCCGCGCCTGCGGAATCAGGTTCTGCAGATAGTTTACCATCCGGTCCATTGTCTCAACCCGATTATAGACAAAGTATACCTGGCCTTTGCGGTCCAGTTCCCGTTGAATCGCCTCGCGAATCACCTCTTCATTGTACTCCAACACATGAGTGCGAATCGGATATCTGCCTTGTGGAGCTGTTTCAATTATACTCATATCCCTGATTCCGGCCAACGACATATGTAGTGTTCTTGGAATTGGAGTCGCGGTAAGGGTTAAGACATCAATATTTTTTCTTAATTCTTTGATCTTTTCTTTATGAGAGACTCCAAACCGCTGCTCCTCATCGATAATCAGTAACCCTAAATTCTTAAAATGTAAGTCATTCGAGAGTAACCGGTGGGTCCCAATCACCAAGTCAACCTCACCATTAAGTAATCCGGCAATGGTATTAGATTGCTCTTTGGCAGTTTGAAACCGGCTCAAGATCCGAATATTAACCGGAAAACTGGCAAATCGTTCACAGAAATTAATATAATGCTGTTGCGCCAAGATTGTCGTCGGGACTAAAACCGCTACTTGTTTCCCGTCCATTACCGCTTTGAAAGCTACCCGCATCGCAACTTCCGTTTTGCCATAACCAACATCGCCGCAAAGGAGGCGATCCATCGGTTTATTGCTCTCCATATCCTGTTTAATCTCTTCAATTGCTTTTAATTGGTCCGGAGTCTCTTCATAATAAAACGCATCTTCAAACTCCTGCTGCCAAACGGTATCCGGCCCAAACGCATACCCCGGAGCCACCTCCCGTTGCGCATAGAGGTCCAACAACGCATCTGCCATATCCCGGATCGATTCTTTTACTTTCGATTTAACCTTTTGCCAGTCACTGCCTCCAAGTTTATTTATTTTGGGAGGATGTTCTTCCATTCCGATATACTTCTGTAACAGATTAACTTGATCCGTAGGGACAAAGAGACGATCGTCACCGGCATACTCGATTCGAAGATAATCGCGATGCCCTCCGGCAATTTCTAACGTTTCGATCCCCATAAAACGGCCAATACCATGGTTGAGATGGACAACGTAATCCCCAACTTTTAAATCAGTAAACGCATTGATCTTACTTCCTTCATGCTGAAACCGGTTCTGGTAACGCTTCTTCTGACGGCCATAAATTTCAACCTCGGTTAAAACTAATATTTTTTCAGTTGGCCATTCAAAGCCGGTTTCTAAGTCAGCTACATTAATATGGACCATCCTGGGGGTTAATTCGGCTTCCTCTTTATTTTGCTCAATCAAACTGGTACTAATCCCGTGCTGACGCAACACTTCACGGAGTCGTCGCGCTTTTTCCTTAGCGGCCACTGTAACAATTACTGTATAGTTATTCTTTAACCAACGTTCCAGATCTTTAGCGAACAGATCTGCTTTTCCATTAAAGGTAGGCGCTGATTTAAAAGGCAGTGTCAGAGTGTGTTTTGGTGGATGTCCTTTGGGATTTTTGGCTAATAACGAAAGCGAACATGGTTTACGTGACCATATTTCCTTCTCGATCTCGGCAACACTGATAAACATCTCTTGCTCTTTTGGTAAAATTACGCCCTTTTCAAGGAAGTTACTCAAGATCTCTGCTTTTTCCGCTTCTAAAGAGCGAAAGGCTTCTAGTCCCCGTACCGGTTCATCTAAAATAACCTGAGCATTGGGTAAGTATTGTAATAATGAGACCAATTGGGGATCAATCCATGGTAAGAATTGATCAGCACCGGGAACTTGATGTCCTGACGCCAAACGCTCTAAAGCTTCTGCAATGTGATCCCTTAATGCTTCGGCCTCTTTAACCCTGCCGCAATCCTCAAGTTTATTTACTTGCCTCGCTAACTCCGCCTCAATTAAACTCCTTTTTTGCAAAAAATCTTCAAGATGCCAGAGTCCTTCCCTGGCAGGCAATATTTCAATGGTTTTCAATGTACTGGTCGATATCTGATCCTCAATCCTAAAATTGCGAATTGAATCAACTTCATCACCGTAAAACTCCATTCGAATCGGCTCACTCTGATCGAGCGGATAGAGATCGAGAATATCGCCACGTTTACTAAATTGCCCCATCGATTGGACCATATCAACCCGCTCATATCCCATCTTGATTAACTGTTCAACAATCAGTTCCAAGCTGTATTCCTGACCAACTGTCAAATTAATAGAAAACTCTTTCAGTTTTTGGGGCGATATTAACTTTCGTTGAATTGCTTCCCAAGATGTTACAACAACAGATACTTCTTCTTGCAAAATTCTGCCTAACGTCTCAATCCGTTGGGCCGTAACCTCCGGTTCGTAAGCATCTTCATGCGGAAACAATTCATTGCTTGGAAAAAAGGCCACCATCTCAGAACCCAACAGACTCTCCAAATCAGCTGCCAATCTTGCCGCTTGGTTATTATGATAACTAATGACCAGGGTTTGATGGGAAGATTCACTAATCAACCCGCTAATAACAACCGATTTTTGTGAACCGTTCAATCCGGATAACAACACTGATTCACGATTACTGAAATGTTGTTTCACCTGAATGAATTCGGGATGGTTGGTGATTGCCTTTAGTAAAGTTTTCATAAAATCCTCCTGATGCAAAGAGAAGAAGGCCCTTTAATGAGCCTGGTTATTGTTAGATTTTTATTTTATTTTATTTTATTCTATTCTGCTTTTGTCGGAGTATGAACTAACAAAAATATTCTATTTAACACTTTTATTTCGATAAAGAATACCTTGATTCCATAATACATGTCCGATTATGGCAATTGAAATTTTAAACGTTAACAGCAACGGTGATAAATAAATCAATCCCAATATCGTATGTAACAGAAATGCTGCCCAAAAAAGCACCGGTTTCGGCTCATTTTGAGAACAAATAACTTCAATAATTCCCTCACCTAAACCAAAGATACTTGAAACATACAGTGGAGATAATTGTAACAGTAATGCAATATAGATCTTAACTAATTCTTCAACAACCGGGACTAAAAGACCAACCCGGACCGGTTCGGGAATCTTAAGAAAAGTTAAAAGCCGATCCCCAAAAAACGCAATTGTTATGGAGAACAAACCTGCCAAAACTATTTTCATCAAGAATTATCTTTTGCTAGGTTCCATTAAAATATTCCTTGTTTGATCCTCAATTTATAATTTTTTATCTGCCCGTTTGGAACTATTAAAATGATTCATGGTGTAAACCGGGCCTTTTTCGACAAACGCCAGCGCCGCTGCAGCGGCTGTCCTGATCCCTGACTGAAAAAGCTCCTGTTCTTCCCGACTTACCGAGGTTAATACAAAATCAGGCACACTAACACCGGCCGGCGGGCGGCCAATCCCAATTCGTACCCGGGCAAACTCCGTTGTATTCAGATGCTGGATTATCGATTTTACCCCATTATGTCCGCCGGCGCTCCCACTGGTCCGAAACCGTAATGCGCCAACCGGTAAATCAAGATCATCATAAATCACTAATACTTTTTCTAAAGGAATCTTATAATAGTTGACAATTTGTACTACAGCCTCGCCGCTTAAATTCATATAAGTTTGCGGTTTAACCAGCAGCAATTCCTGCCCGCTAAATCTCACTTTGGAATATTGACTTTGAAAACCGTTACCAAGACCGCTTTGAAAGTGCTCCAGCAGTTGGTCAATGACTAAAAACCCGGCATTATGCCGGGTTTGGTGATACTTTGCTCCTGGATTTCCTAAACCAATTAAACAATACAACAGATTCACCCCATGCTGTTTTACGAAACAAATTCAATGCCATTATAACATTAGTAATAATCATTGTAAACGGAAGCCTGTTTTATTCTTGCTCCTGCTTCTGCCGCGGCGACTTCCAATTCATCCGTACTTCTTGACGGCTTCTGGCAATCCCCAGTGATCCATCCGGTACATCTTTTGTAATCGTCGACCCAGCAGCAATGGTTACATTCGACCCAATCGTAACCGGAGCAACCAAATTGGAATTACTGCCAATAAACGAATTGTCTTTAATTATTGTTTTATGTTTGTTCACGCCATCATAATTACAGGTTATTGTGCCGGCACCAATATTAACATCCTTACCTAACTCGGTATCACCTAAATAAGTTAGATGTGGAACTTTGCTCCCCGCACCAATACTACAATTCTTAATTTCAACAAAATCTCCGAATTTAACATTCGCTTCGCTTATTGTTCCCGGCCGAATATAAGCAAAAGGCCCAATTGAATTATCGATCCCAATCTGAGCTTCAATAATCTGGCTAAATTGAATCTCGGTCCCGGCGCCAATCACCGAATTAACAATCCGTGTGTGCGGACCGATAACACAATTCTCACCAATCGTTGTCTTTCCGTTAATAAAAGTCCCCGGTAAAATTATTGTATCTCTACCAATCGTTACTTCCGGATCAATATATGTAAATTTAGGGTCAACAATTGTAACCCCCTCAGCCATTAACCTTTCATTAATAGCCATTTTTAAGTACTCTTCGGTCTTCGCCAATTGAATCCGGTCATTTGGACCCATGACTTCCTGCGAATCCTCAAGCAGCATCCCCGCAACTTTTAAACCTTGACTGACAAAGATCTCAAAAACATCCGTTAAATAATATTCTCCCTGAGCGTTATTTGGTGTTAACCGATCTAAGGCCGCGAGTAAAGCCTGGATGTCAAAACAATATACACCAGTATTTACTTCATTAATGGCTTTTTGTTCCGGATTGGCATCTTTCTCTTCAATAATCGCTACAATATTCCCTTCAGTGTTCCTAACAATCCGGCCATAACCTTTAGGGTCATTCATTGTAGTTGTTAAAATCGTTGCCGCCACATTTTGACTTCGTTTAATCGTAACTAATTGTTTGAGCGTTTCTGGCTTTAATAATGGTGTATCACCATATAAAACCAATACTTCTCCAGCCATGTCAGCTAATTTTTCCCGCGCCATCATCACTGCATGACCCGTTCCTAACTGTTCTTTTTGCCAGACATATTGATGTCCGGTTCCAATTGTATCAATTACTTTTTGGCCTTCAAAACCGACTACTATTATAACTGGCTCTGCACCTGCAGCCTGAGCTGCGTTAATCACATATTTCAACATTGGTTTACCTAATAAATGGTGCAGAACCTTGGGATGACGTGATTTCATTCTGGTTCCCTGACCAGCAGCCAACACTAATGATGCCAAACAAGCCATGAAGCTCCTCCTATGGTTCTAAAAATAATATTATTTCTTTGGTATTTTTATTTATATCCAACTTAATTTATGAATAATCATCCTGTCCAGTATATTGATTCATCAATTATTAATCTGAATTTGAAAATCTGGCTGGATTATGGTTACCAGATATCCCAAATTTAGATACTATTCGTTAAACTTCCATCTTTTCCTGCATCATCAAATCTTGATATAAATAAAAAAAGAACTTTTCAAGTTCTTCCAAGTTCTTTAGTAAAAAATAATAAAACTGGCTGGGGCGGCTGGACTCGAACCAACGCATGCGGGAGTCAAAGTCCCGTGCCTTACCGACTTGGCTACGCCCCAGTGAATGCAAAAATTAGTATACCAGTGATCAAAACAAATGTCAACTACTTATTTGCTATATATTTTTGCAAATTCAGATAAAAAATACCAACCCGTACGTTGGTATTTTTTGGACATAAAATTCCCCTATTATGCTGTAGTCTCATATTCTCTCAAGATTGCTGCTTGGATTAACTCCCTAGCTTCTTGAGTAATCGGATGGGCTATGTCTCTAAATTCGCCTTCCGGTGTTTTTCTACTGGGCATTGCCACAAATAACCCATTTTGTCCTTCGATCACTCTAATGTCCCTTACCACGAAGGCATCATCAATTGTGATGGAAGCAATTGCTTTCATCTTTCCGTCTGAATTGACTTTTCTCAGGCGTACATCTGTGATGTTCATAACCCCACTCACCTTTCATTTCAGTTCTCAAAGAATACAGATTAGGATATAAATTCCATAATAAATTTCAAATTCCTGCTACTTTTTAGAAAAAATCTACTATAATTCGTAAATTTATTATGTAAATTGAGTTAATACCCCTTTACCTGCATAAATAGAACTGATAATGAATCAACTGGTTTGCTTTTGTAAATCATTCGACAGGCCGGATAATTTAGCCCGGGCCAGAATCAGATCGCTGGGTTTATCTATATCGATTCCTACTTCAGGATACGGTGACACTATTCCTACTGCTTTAAAGTTAAAGATCTTGCTTACCCGTTGTTCAATTTCAGCAATATTTAATTGTCCAATAAACAACTTGTAGATGTATTTCCAGCCCAACAAACTACAGAGCTGAAACGGTTTTTTTCGTAGTGCTGCTGCTTTTTTTAATTTTTCAAGATGATCCTTGATTATTTTAGGTGACAACAATACAATATTCCCTCCGGTGAAAATACCGTCCTTAAGTTTTACATAGGTACGCTCTACTCCAGGATATTTTGAATCATTGATTTCTTTTGGGACGAAAGAATAATATAAATCGCCCTCTTTTTGCTGACACCTGAAAATAAAATCTTCCAAAGCCTCAACGCTGATTAACGGAATATCAGAGGTTACTACTAAAACCGGAGCTTGAGATCTTAAAACCGCCAGACCATTCATTAAACTATCAATCAAAGATTGACCCGGATTAACTACTTTAATAGTTTCATCTTCTAAGATTTCTAATGGCAGAATCGACCGATCACCAACTACAATTATCTGTTCAATGCCACTTACTCCTTGTAAAGCTTCAATCACATATGTAATCATTGGACGCCCGGCAATCTCGATCTCCGCTTCGTAATAGGCATTACTCATTGATCGTAACGGACCAGAGTTGGTTGCGCCTGCTAAAATTACCGCCTCCAATTAGCCACCTCCATATTTACGATCTTGTTGAACCATACTCATCATACTATTCTCAGCATTTTCAATATGTTCTTGCGCAATCTTTCGGGCCAATTCCCCGTCCCTGCTGGAGATCGCTTCAACAATTTTACGGTGCTCATCTAATGCAACCCGCATTCGTCCTGGTAATGAAAGCGAAGTAGTGCGAAAACGCTGAATCTGCTCGCGTAAATTATTAATTATTTGCGTGAGTTTGCTGTTACGACTTGCTTGATACAACAAAGTATGGAAATCAGTATCAATTTCAACTACTTTGTTCAAATCACCACATTCAATCTCCTCAGATATTTTAACTAAATAACGTTCCAAATTTTCTAATTCTTGGTCGGTAATCCGATCCGCAGCCAGCTCTGCCGCTAATCCTTCAAGAGCCCGGCGAATCTCAAAAACATCAGCAATATCTTTTAATGACAACCCTGCAACATAGGCCCCTTTGCGCGGGATCATTACAACTAACCCTTCTAATTCCAGTTTACGGATCGCTTCCCGAACAGGGGTCCGGCTTACACCCATCTCCTCCGCTAACTGGATCTCCATCATTCTTTCTCCGGGACGAAGCTGCCCGTTGATAATTGCTTCGCGCATCGTTTCAAAGACTAATTCCCGTAGCGGCTTATAATTATCAAGTTTGATTGGGACTAGTGGTTGTCGTTCCATCTTAATCACTCCCAGTTGATCATTCTTATCAAGCAATATTCCTTTATTATAAAAACTGAGTCATTGCACAAAAGCAACCTGCAGGCAATAATTTTTTAACTGACTCAACTTTGTTAAGATCCGGCTCTAACACAAAAATTGACGGTCCACTACCGGACATTAAAACCCGATCCGTATTAAACTCATTAATTAATAACTGTTTTAATGCGGCCACTGAAGGAAACTTATTGAATACGACTTCTTCTAATACATTTCCCCAATTTTTTGTTAAACATTCCAAATCATTTGCTTTCAATGCCGCGATCGCTTGATCGATTTGGGGATGATTTTTAATTTCCGGTGTGTTTAGACTCTGATAAATAAGCGCTGTTGACACTTCAATGTTTGGTGTAATTAATAATAAATTGCAATTCATGGTTGTATCAATTCGGGTTAAAACTTCTCCAATTCCTTGTGCCCTCGCAGTCTTTCCCATAATACAAAATGGTACGTCGGCACCTAATTTTAAACCTAATTGCATTAAACGTTCATTATCAAAGCCTAAGTTCCAAAGTTGATTTAACCCAATCAAAACCGCAGCAGCATCAGTACTACCTCCTGCTAATCCGGCAGCAGCGGGTATCCATTTTTCAATATGGATCTTAACTCCATCAGTAATACCGGTCTCCTTTTGTAATAATTCTACCGCTCGCCAGGCCAAATTACGTTGATCCGTCGGTATTATTGGATTAGTACAAGTCAGTTCAATATTCTGATTCGGTTCAATGGTAATACGGTCAGCCAGACTGATCGCCTGCATAATCATGTCTACTTCATGATAGCCATTTGTCAGATCAGCAACTACATCCAACGCGAGATTAATTTTGGCATTTGCTTCTATTGTTAACATATATTCCATCCAATTCTGATCTAATGCATAATATATTGGCCAATTTTTTACTAAATCCTGCCTCACGAAGATAGATTCGTCCCTCGAACAAAAAAACAACTGCATTTAGTTAGCAGTTGTTTTCAAAAATTAAATATGGCCGTGCACCGCGCTTCGATCAAGTACTTCCGAACGTGCTGTACCAGCCGGCTCCGACCAGGCAACCCTACGGCACACAAAACTTCCTGCTTACTGCTGCTTCCTCCCGGACCTGACAGGGTTCACAGGCTTTTGTTGCGTAAGACCCAATCCTCAACACCACTTCATACAGCCGGATTCGCAAATACCGACCTCTGACCCGGAATTCAATCCTGCTATAGCGGATTGCAGGTTACAAGGCACCGCTACCTCCCCATCTAGCACGACCATAAAACCGAGACTTATTAATATTAATTAAAACAAGTATATATATTTTATCATATTCCCGAAAATGTTCAACTGTTAATTTTCGGAATGATCTTTTTAATTAACTTATTTTCTGATAATTTCAACAGTTTCTAAAAAAGGGGCTCGCTTAGCAACCCCGTAACAGTGATCTCACTCTTAAATTTTAAGAGACGTTTGAATGTTTGACTGAAAATCCAAGGATTATTTTGCTTTTCGGATACAGTGATTAGATCTATCAACAATATAGATATTCCCGACAGAATCCACGGTAACTCCCCAGGGATGATTTAATTGTGCTAATGTTGCCTGACCACCATCTCCGCTGTAACCATATGTTCCATTACCAGCGATGGTAGTGATCTTGCCGGATGAATCTACTTTGCGAATGCGGTGATTATTATAATCAGCAATATAGATGTTCCTGGCAGAATCCACCGCGACTCCATACGGCCAATTTAATTGGGCTGAAGTTGCCGGAACATCATCCCTATTATAACCGTATGTCCCAATCCCAGCGATGGTACATATTGAAGCATGGTGAACTATTGTGAAACCCAATTAGTTTTAAGGTTAACATAATTTTTTTCACGTGAAACGTTTTAAAATTTTCGAAAACTATCTTTATTAAACAAAAAATCAAACTCTATTTGATTTTTTATCTAATAACTTATTAAACTGAAAGATTAGTTTCAGATTGATTTATCAATCCTTCTTCTAAGATTTTCTTATTAGCTCTCCAATCCATAAAGATTTGAACTAAGGCGATTACATGAATTACTATTCCCAGAAAATCCTGATAAAATATGAATAAAAGACTGTCAAAAAAATATAAAAAAGTCGTTGCCACTACATATAAAGTAGTATTGCAACGACGTTTTGTTTAAATAATATTTTTCTTCACCAAGTATATCCTAAATTTGCCTTAAAAGCAGGTGCCCATTTGTCGTCTTCATTATCCGGAAAATACATCGCCGATACTGATGCATCTAATGTAAATCCTGATCCATATACCTTTTTATATCCAACTGAAAACAAATAACTATCTTCTTCTTGATTAATATCCATAAAACGAATTCCTAAAAATTTACCCTCTGCTTTTGACCTAAGGTATTTAAAACCAAGATAACCCCCATCAAAACCTTCTTCGTTAAAATACTTCCTAATTCCAAGACCGTAGGTTTTACATTCACCATCTCCTAAAAGCGCTTCGGTAAACGGTTCAGTACTTCCACTAATTGTAATCGAAAGATCATCGGCGATCTTCTTCTCAAATTCAATGTTAAATATCTCAAAGGCACCAATTCCTACAGTTATTGAGTTGTCATTTGCTAATGATGGTAGTTGATTCATTGCTAAAAATAATACGACGATCATTACTGTTAATGTTAATTTGACTAGTTTAACCTGGTCGTTCCTCCTAATTAAATTTTCAAAGTACTTAGCGCTAAGATCATTTATACTGTCTTGAAAACAATTTATTACTTTGGAATTCGATATTCGAGCAAATATTCAAAATAACTTCAATTTTCTAATAATTTTTCTTAAAATCACCAAAAATATATTCTAATTTATTTTTTTACCATCAATTTTAAAAATCAAAACCACCAAAGAAGGATGGTTCTTAATTATAAAAAAAACCAGTATATTAACTGGTTTTAATAATCTAATATGGCGGAGAGATAGGGATTCGAACCCTAGAGGCTGTTACACCTACATGCGCTCCAGGCATGCGCCTTCGACCACTCGGCCATCTCTCCAAATAACTATTGCGTATGTATTATATCAACAAAAACATAATTTTTCAATAGTAAATAAATGGCGGAGAGAGCGAGATTCGAACTCGCGAGGGACGTGAATCCCTACCCGCTTTCGAGGCGGGCGCCTTCAACCACTCAGCCATCTCTCCAAAGAGTTGATAAATTAAAATTATTAACGACGGTCTTTAAAAAAGTCCTTTAATATTTTACCACAATCATCGGCCAAAATTCCAGCGGTAACTTCTAGTTGATGATTAAGACGTTTATCCTGCAAGATATTCATCAAACTACCCGCAGCGCCACTTTTTGGATCATAAGCTCCAAAGACCAATCGGTCAATTCGGGCCTGAACGATGGCTCCGGCACACATCGGACAGGGTTCTAGTGTAACATAGAGTGTCATATCAGTCAAGCGCCAGTGTTTCCTAACTTCAGCTGCTTTGCGGATCGCGACTATTTCTGCATGAGCAGTAGGATCTCCGGTTAATTCCCGAAGATTATGGCCTCTGGCAATAATTGAATTATCAACGACAATTACTGCCCCTACCGGAACTTCACCAAGTTTGGACGCAACTTCAGCCTCTTTCAATGCTTCACGCATAAAACTAATATCAATGATCGTTTGTTTGTCCATATCTCTATTTTAATCGCCTTGATTGCACCGTGCTTAACTCGCAATTAAATATCCAAATTCCTTACTTCCCGTGCATGGGTTAGAATGAAATCTTTTCGAGGTTCAACTTTATCGCCCATCAACATTGAAAATGTTTCATCAGCTTCTACAGCGTCATCCATTGTTACTTGAAGAATAATCCGGCTTTCAGGATTCATTGTTGTATTCCATAATTGGTCCGGATTCATCTCTCCAAGACCTTTATAGCGTTGTACCGTAATTCCCTGACGGCCAATCTTCTTCAGCAATTCATCAAGTTCGGCATCGGAATAAGCATAATATTCGTTTCTATTCTGTTTAACATAGTATAACGGCGGCTGCGCAATATAGACATTGCCATTCTCAACTAAAGGAGTCATAAATCGATAGAAGAATGTTAACAATAATGTCCGAATATGCGATCCATCAACATCAGCATCAGTCATCGTTATTATTTTATGATAACGCAACTTGGAAATATCAAAATCATCACCAAAACTGGTTCCTAATGCTGTAATTATCGCTTTAATTTCTTCATTATTTAAGATCTTGTCAAGCCTTGATTTTTCAACATTTAATATCTTTCCCCGCAATGGCAGGATTGCCTGAAAGCGGCGATCCCGGCCTTGCTTGGCCGAACCACCTGCCGAATCACCCTCAACCAGATATAATTCGCATAATTCCGGTTCTTTAAAGGAACAATCGGCCAATTTTCCTGGTAATGAACTAACTTCTAAAGCACTTTTGCGGCGAGTCAGTTCTTTTGCCTTTCGAGCAGCTTCACGGGCACGGGAAGCTAAAATACATTTTTCAATAATCTTCCGGGCTGAAGCTGGGTTTTCTTCCAGATAATCCGCCAGTCTTTCATTGACTACAGCTTCTACTATGCCTCGCATCTCACTGTTTCCAAGTTTAGTCTTGGTTTGACCTTCAAACTGCGGATATCGCAATTTGACACTGATAACCGCAGTTAAACCTTCTCGGACATCATCACCACTTAAGTTTGATTCATTTTCTTTAATAATATTATTCTTTTTGGCATAATCATTTAAAGTTCTGGTTAAAGCTGATTTAAATCCGGAAAGATGGGTTCCGCCTTCATGAGTGTTAATATTATTTGCAAATGAAAATACACTCTCAACATAACTGTCATTATATTGCAAAGCGACTTCAATTTCACTGTCATCAACTTTCTTAGTTATATAACAAATATCTTTATGAATCGGTTCCTTGGTTTTATTTAAGTGTTCAACAAAAGAAACAATACCGCCATCATATTGGTAAACTTTTTCATTTTCGGAAACTTCGTCTTTTAAAATAATTTTGACCCCACGGTTTAAAAAGGCTAATTCCCGTAGCCGGTGTTTTAAATAATCAAAACTGAATTTACAATCTTCAAAGATCTCCGGATCAGGAGTAAATTTAATCAAGGTTCCGGTTGAATCCGCATTACCAATCTCCTTTACCGGTTCAATCGGTTTTCCTTGATGATATTTTTGGTAATAAATTTTGCCATTGCGCCGTACCCAAACCTCCAGTGTCGATGAGAGAGCATTAACAACCGAAACACCAACACCATGCAAACCACCGGAGACTTTATAACCGTCACCGCCAAACTTGCCTCCGGCATGCAAAATCGTCAAAACCACTTCTAAAGCAGATTTCTTTTCCTTAGGATGAATGTCAACCGGAATTCCACGTCCATTATCATCGACTGAAACCGAACCATCCGCATGTAAAATAATGATAATTCGATCGCAATATCCGGCTAAAGCTTCATCAATACTATTATCCACAATTTCATAAATCAGATGATGCAATCCACGGGTACAAGTACTGCCAATATACATACTTGGACGGCGACGGACTGCTTCAAGACCTTCTAACACTTGAATTTGTCCAGCATCATAATCTGAACCGCTCATTACTTGGGGAGTTAAACTTTTATCCTGATCCATTGATTTAATAAACCCCTTCCAATCTTAAAGATTAGATTTTTAAAGCTTGTCTTAACAATTTACTTTAAATATCACCATGTGCAATAGTATTTACAAAATTTGCTCTTTTTTTCAGAGTTTGCGATGAAATCGGTGAGTAAATAATCTTTTTGTCAGTAATAATAACTGATTTACAGTCATCATGATCAATTCTTTCGATTATCTTTTCAGTTTGCGCTTTATTGAGGAAATCGACCGTACTTTGAACATTAACAGAATTTTCAGCATTAAGAATCGCAATTACGTCTTTTAACTTCACCATGCAATCACCGCCAAGATGTAAAAACATCAATATCTCCTCCCTTATTAAATATAATCCTCCAGAAATAGATGTTCAACATCTTTCATCAGATTCATACTGTTAGAATCCTTATTTTTTTTCTTTAGATATTCAATATATTCCAATGATTCTTCTTCCAATTTTCGTTCACAACACGGACAATATTTAAAACGCGCCTCAATCGCTACACCACAACAACCACATTTATGCCAACCTTCCTGATTCAACTGGTGCTTTCGCTGAAATGCTTTGTGCATTGCTTTAGTAAACTTATCGGCTAATTCACTATCTTTAATGTTTGCTTGGGATTCTTCAATAATATTTTTTTCTTGATCTGTTAATTGAAAGTTATGATCTAGTTCCTTGTTTGGTTCATTACACTTTGAACTGAGCGAACCAATCTTAACTCTAATTCCTTTTAAGGCATTATAACCTAATTTTGACTGATAGCGTTTTAAAATATCATTTTGCATCAAGGCTATCTGCTGTGCTAAAGCCGGATTATCGGTTTTTACATAAAGATATCCGTTACGGTAAAACATAGTTTCACTATTTTCAGAGATCTCTTTTCCTACGATCTGACTCCAATAATAAACCGATAATTCTGCTTGAACCCTTTTCCACCCACCATTATTTTGAAATAAGCCTTTAATAATCGAAGCACATGTATTAAGATACATCTTTTACTTCTCCTTTATCAATTAGAAAGAAAGAAGAGTCACGATCATTAATCGGAAAATCTTCCTTATCGGTTGATGTCATAAAGGTTTGCGCTGAAGAGAGCAGCAGGTTTAATAATGATTGTTTTCTTGAATTATCAAACTCTGACATAACATCGTCCAATAATAACAGTGGCACTTTATTTCTGGATTGAGTAATGATATCTACTAATCCAAGTTTAAGCGATAACGCTGCCGTTCTTTGTTGACCTTGAGAACCATAGGTTTTGAGGTCAAAATTATTGTCAATTATTATTCGCAAATCATCACGTTGCGGCCCAATTAAAGTTATTTTGCGTTCCAATTCTAACTTATAAACATCTTTTAATTCCTGATAAAAAATTTCAGCTAAATCAGCTTCAGTTTCATTTTTGATGTTAATTCCCTTTAAACTGATATAGTCGATCTTGATAACTTCTTTGTTATTACTAATATTCAAATGGGCATTAACAATAAAAGGTTCAATTCGATTAATCAAATGGGATCGGTACTTAATTACCTTAACACCTTTAGTAACAAGTTGTTCATTCCAAACTTCCAACTCAGTTACATCAAGATACCGTTCTTTTAAAAAACGATTCCGCTGTTGCAATACTTTATAATAATCATAATATATCTGTCGATAATTGGGTTCGATTTGAGCCAGATACAGATCAATAAAATCACGGCGAAATTGTGGGCCACCCTTAATCAACTGTAAATCATCAGGAGAGAAGATTACAACTGGTGCTTTCCCAAAAATCTCTTGCGGTTTTTGCTCTTGATTGTTCAGTTTGATCCTCTTTTGCTTATGGCCGATACCCATTTCAATCTGGTCTTCAATATAATTATCTTCAATTGAATGATCGATAATTCCCTTTAAATAACACGATTCAGCATTCCAATTGATCAACTCACTGTCTTTATTCGTCCGGAATGAACGTCCTAAACAAAGAAGGGCGATTGATTCTAAAATATTGGTTTTACCTTGAGCATTTTTCCCATAAATAATATTAATATTAGGGGAAAAGTTAAGGTTGGTATTGATATAATTTCGAAAATTTTTTAAGCTTATTTCTCTAAGGAACATTAGTAACTTCGATCCTTATTAATTCTGTTAATAATTAACGTTTTTGTTCCTTCAATTACAAACCGGCTCATCTGGAAAAATCTTTCGGTCTTTTCGAAATTCTACTTCTTCATTAATTTAAACCTTTCCTGCTTTAATTAAAAATTTTGCTTCATTTCCATTCAAACTATTCCTGTAAGCTGACCGATTTTGAAGGTTACATTGTTAATTCAGATTTATTTTATTATTTATCCACTTAATCCACTGTTTTTCCACATTAATTTACTAACTTAAGAGGCATTACCACATAAAAGTAATCGTCTCTGGCTTCCCCCTGTAATAAAACAGATTTCTGTTCCTGGATATAATTAAAGATTACTTTCTCAGTATCTACCGACTTTAAAAAGTCAAGTAAGAAACGGACATTAAATCCAATCTCTAAGTCGCTTCCGGAAACATCTACCTCAATCTCTTCAAAAGCATTTCCCTTATCCGGCTCTTTAGCTGTTAATATCATTTGCTGATTTCCAATTTTGATTTTTACCGAATTACTTACTAAGGCACTCCTTTCTAAAGCACTGATAAACTGATCACGCTTAACTTTTAATGTACCTTTAAACTCTTTCGGAATTACCTGTTCATAACGGGGAAATTGAGCATCAACCAACCGTGAAGAAAAATTAATTCCTAAACCTTTAACAAATAATACCCGATCAGATATTGAAACCTCTAAATCTTCATCAGCACTGTTTCCAAAAATATTGGCGATCTCTTTAAATGAACGTACTGGAATCAATGCAGTTGTTTGCAGCTGACAGTTAATTGGGATGTCTCTTATTGCTAAACGATTGATGTCAGTTGCTACTAGTCGCAGACGATCATGATTAATCTCCCATAAAATACTCGATAAAAATGGGCGGGGATCTTCAGCTAAAGTAGCATAAACTGTTTGTTTGATTGCTTCTTTTAACAGTAATCCATTTACTTTAAAATTACTGTTATCTTTTACCTCTGGCAATAGTGGAAATTCTTCAGTTGGCAATAAAGGAAGCTGAAACGAAGAATGACTTCCGGATATTAAAACCATATTTGAATTTTTATCAGTTCCAAATTCAACCTTTCCAGAAGGAAGATGGCGAATAATATCCACAAAAGTTTTTCCTGGTAAAACAATTGCTCCTTTTTCAATTATTTCAACATTGGGAACATTGATTTCAATCGATATTTCTAAATCGGTAGCTACGCAATGCAGGTAATTATCTTTAGTTTCAACTAAAATCCCGGTTAAAATTGGCAGAGTTGATTTGGTTGAAATTGCACGGGTTATTATTTGTAAATAACGTGATAAGTCTGCTTGTTCACAGATTACTTTCATTAAAAATCATCTCCCTTAAGATTAATTAAAGTATTCAAAAATTTTTTCAGTTATTAAGAATACTATTTAAAGATCATTCATATATATAAATAAGATCTAGTAATTGTAGTTGTCGTTAATATGTGAATAAATCATAAAAACACCGAAATGACAACAAAAATTATTGTTTTTTAAATGTGTATAAATTTAGTACTTATACTCATTTTAACATTTTCCACTGTATTAAATTCTTTGGGAAAACTTTTTCCACAAAAAGACTATGTATTTATCCACAAGTTAATGACCTAATTTGTGGATTAAATTTTTAATGATCCGATCGACTTCAGAATCGTTTTTAATTAATTCTTGAATCTTTTCATAAGAATGAATTACAGTGGTATGATCGCGACCACCAAATTCTTCACCAATTTTAGGAAGTGAATAATCAGTTAATTCCCTAACCAAGTACATTGCAATCTGACGGGGAAATGTTACATTTTTCGTTCTCCGCTGCGCTTTTAAATCTTCGACTTCAATATTAAAGTATTCAGCAACGGTTTGCTGGATCAGCGGAATCGAAAGCCGATTTGTTTTAGACGATGATATTACATCTTTTAATACTTCATTGGCTAATTCCAAAGATATTTGACGGTTGTGAAAAGAAGCATAGGCAATAATTCTAATTAAAGCTCCTTCTAATTCACGAATATTTGAATTAATTTGATTAGCAACATTTACAATAACTTCATTCGGTAAATGCCACCCTTCAGTACTGGCTTTTTTTCGTAAAATAGCAATTCGTGTTTCCAGATCCGGAGCCTGGATGTCGGTAATCAATCCCCATTCAAACCGGGAACGCAATCGATCTTCAAGAGTAGGAATTTCTTTTGGCGGCCGATCACTGGATATCACTATCTGTTTGCCCGATTCATAAAGGGTGTTGAAAGTGTGGAAAAATTCTTCCTGCGTACTTTCTTTACCGGCAAAAAACTGAATATCATCAACTAAAAGAACATCAACATTACGATAAGTATCCCGAAATTGGGGAGTACGGTTAAAACGAATGGCGTTGATCAATTCATTAGTGAATTTTTCGGATGATACATAAACCACGCGATAGTCAGGATGATTCATCAATACGAACTGACCGATAGCCTGCATTAAATGAGTTTTCCCCAAACCAACTCCACCGTAGATAAATAGTGGATTGTATGCTTTTCCTGATGCTTCGGCAACAGCTAAGGATGCTGCATGAGCAAAACGGTTACTTTCCCCAACCACAAAACTGTCAAAAGTATATTTTGGGTTAAGTTGTGTTGGTTGAGCAATAGGGAGTGTATTAACTTGAATTTTTGGTATATTTTCTTCACGATCCGGCGTTACGAATTTTAATTCGACATCCTCATTTAATAATTCTTTGATGGTTGTGGATAACAGAGGCGAATATCTGGTTTCCAGCCAATCTCGGGCAAAATCATTCGGGACTTCAATGATCAAAACATTATTCTCAAATGAAATTGGTTTGGTTGGTTTAAGCCAAGTTTCAAAGCTTGGTTTGCTAAGAAATGAGGCAATCGATTCCAGAGTCTTTTGCCAGATAGTGTCTAAGTTATTCATGCAGCTAACTCCTTTATTAACCATAATATATTTATCCACAAATGTTGAAAAATTGTTAATAACTCCCCAGAACTTTATTTAGAAAAAGATTTAAAGATAAATAAATGTAGATAATATAGTACTATTAAGATCAAAATAGCAAGCAGAGTTATACAGAATTTTATAGTTATCCACAAAATAATTCACAATCTGTGGATTATTTTTAAAGACTAATCAATATAATAACAAAATATAGTTGGTTTGGCAATTTTAAATAAGACCAAAATTCTCCGATTTATTAATTTGAAATACACCATTTAAAGCAACGCATAAATACTTAAAAAATTCATATTATTAAATTTAAATCAATAATTGTTGGTAACAATAGTCTCATAAAAATAAAATTTTTGATGATTGGTAACTTAATAAACTATCTTGCTATTGACACTTTTTAACACGACCATTATAATAAATATGGAATTTCGGATTTATCCACAATCTAATAATTAAATTGAATATGGTAGCCAATATTGAGTTTAGTTGTTTAATTTAATTTATAAGTTTAAGCTCATTTATAATTGAGCTTTTATATTTCTTTTAAGAATTTACATAACTATGCGAGGTGATTACTATGAAGATGACTTATCAACCAAATAAAAGAAAATACAAGAAAGATCATGGTTTTTTGGTAAGAATGTCAACTAAAAACGGTAGAAAAGTTATTAGTAGACGTCGTGCCAAAGGAAGAAAAAGATTATCTGCATAAAATCTGAAACTAAGATAAACAATTAGTTTAAGGTTTGTTTTAGGTGATTTAAGGGTTTTGTCCGTGATTACAATTTTAAAGAAGAATGAAGAATTTCAAATAGTTTTTGAAAAAGGCCACTCAATTCATAATAAATATTTAGTGGTCTATTTTCATCAGAACAGTTTTTCGGAAAATCGGTATGGATTTTGTGTCGGTAAAAAGATCGGAAATGCTGTTAAAAGAAATTATCTTAAACGAGTATTAAAAGAAATAGTCAGAAATATTTTGGGAAATATTACTTCTAGATCTTTTGATATTATTATAGTTGCTAAATATCCAATTTTAAATGCCAAATATAATGAAATTGAATCTAGTTTAACCGCTTTATTAAAAAAAGTATTTAACTCTTAAATACAATGGTCAATAGGAGGGATTCCCATTGAGAGGAGTAATCCTTCTTTTTATAATTATTTATCAAAGAATACTTTCACCCTTGTTTCCAAGGACTTGTATTTACTATCCTTCTTGTTCGACATATATGTATCAGGCGGTTGAACGTTTTGGGATTATTAAAGGAATGAAATATGGTTTAAAACGAATAGTCCGGTGCAATCCATTGAGTCGTGGAGGATATGATCCGGTACCTGAAGAATAGTTTTTGATAAATAAATAAGTTAAAAGGATTCCTATTCTTGAAAGAAAGGAAGTTGAAATTTGGATATAATAAAGAATTTTTTCCAATCAGCAATTGTATTTTTTTATGAACAAACAAACAGCTGGGGATGGTCAATAATCATTTTAACAGTTTTGATTAAGATAGTCCTTTTTCCATCATCAGTAAAACAATATCGAAGTATGCACAAGATGAAACAACTCCAGCCAAAGTTAAAAGAGATTCAGGAAAAATATAAAGATAAACCTGAAGAGTTAAACCGAAGAACAATGGAGTTATATCAGAAAGAAAATGTCAGTATTTTTAGCGGTTGTTTGCCAATGATCTTTCAAATGGTTATCTTAATCATTTTTTATCGTGTCCTCCAGGATAAGAATTTTATTGAAATGATTGGAGATGCGACTTTCTTAGGATTGGTTCTGAAAAAAAATCAATATTGGCAAATTGCTCTAATATCAGGATTAACAACTTTTCTACAACAAAAGTTAACCATGCCTGCAACCGGATCCGATCAACAATCACAATCGTTTTTATATTTTATGCCGTTGTTATTTGGCTACATAACATTTACATTAAGCGCAACCATTGGAATTTATTGGGTAGCAAGTAATATTATTGGAATAATTCAACAATATATTATCAATGAGTATTTTATTGTTAAAGAACATATTAAAGAAAGACAGGAAAATAATAACTAAATTAAATTATAATAGATTAGTTTGAGGGAGGTATTTAGTTAGATGAAATCTGTTGAAAAAGTCGGTAAGACCAAGGAAGAAGCTTTACAAGAAGCATTGCAGGAATTAAATGTTACCGCCGATAAGGTCAACATTGAAGTGGTTGAAGAGACCTCCAAGGGAATACTTGGTTTTTTAGGCTCAAAAGTTTATAGAGTTAAAGTAACCGTAAAAGAAGACGTTGGTCAAAAAGCAGGATTATTTCTACGGGAAATGCTTGTGAATATGGGGATAACTGCTCAAGTAGAAATTTTTAGACGTAAAGATAATGTGATTTTAAATATTAATGGGAAAGATTTAGGAATTTTGATTGGAAAACATGGACAAACTTTGGATGCAATGCAATATTTGATTAATCTTGCTGTTAATAAAGATAAAGAGTACAAAGAAAGAATTATTATTGATATTGAAGGCTATCGCCGTCGTCGCGAAGAAACACTTCGCAGACTGGCAATTAAAATTGCGGAAAAAGTCAGAAGAGAAAGACGGAAAGAAGTATTAGAACCAATGTCACCGCATGAACGGAGAATTATCCATTCCACTTTACAGGATTATAAAGACGTATTTACTTATAGTGAAGGTGTTGACCCTTACCGTCATGTGATAATCTCACCACAGGATAATGAATAATTGTTTAACCCGGTAAACCGGGTTTTTTCATGTTTAAAAATAATAGATTATATTACCGGTTTGAAATGCTTTTAAGTTAAAACCAATTATGTTAAACTATTATACGAAAATATTCCCCATTTATCTTTATTGAGGTGTTATTTTTAAATGAATTTTACTGATACAATCGCCGCTATTTCGACTCCGATTGGTGAAGGTGGAATTGGAATTATCAGAATTAGCGGTGATGATGCCAAAAATATAGCACAAAAAATTTTGGTTACTAAAAGAGGGAATTCTTTTGACAAGTTTATTCCCCAGAAGATGTACTATGGTAAAGTATATGATCATCAAAATCAGCAAGTAATTGACGAAGTTCTCTTTTTTTATGCACAAAAGCCAAAAAGCTACACCAGTGAGGATACCATAGAGATTCAGGCTCATGGTGGGATGTTGATATTATCTAAAATTTTGAAGTTAGTTCTGAATAATGGCGCTCGGTTGGCCGAACCGGGTGAATTTACATTAAGAGCTTATTTTAATGGCCGGATTGACTTGGTACAAGCGGAATCGATCATTGATCTGATCCGCGCTAAGACAGATAAAGCACACCAACTGGCAATAAATCAGTTAAGTGGGTTAACTTCAAAAGAGATTAATAAGATTGAAGCCGATCTCTATCAGATATTAATTACCATGGAAGCAGTTTTGGACTTCCCGGAAGAGGGAATTCCAGACCTGGAAAAGATAGATATTATTAATAGAGTAAACAAGATAAAAGAAAATCTGGATTTAATCATCAATAATATTGATGAAGGCCGGAAAATTCGCGAAGGTATTTCAATTGTGATTGTTGGACGACCGAATGTCGGTAAATCCAGCCTCTTAAATGCTTTCTTACAGGAAGAAAAAGCAATTGTTACCGATATTCCGGGTACGACCAGAGACGTTATTGAAGCTCAAATTCAACTAAAAGGAGTACCGATTGTCCTGATTGATACTGCTGGTGTCCGTGAGACAGATAACATCATTGAAAAAATGGGAATCGATAAAACTGAAAAATATATTAAGACTGCCAATCTTGTTTTATTGGTGATTGATGGCAGTGATCATTTAACTGATGAAGATCATCTGGTAATATCAAAGATCAAAGATCAAAAACTGCTGGTAGTCATTAATAAGACTGATTTACCCCAAAAAGTTACCGCTGAAACATTAAAGGCATTACAGATTAATAATATTGTTGAGCTTTCGTCATTAACCGGCAGTGGTTTTGATCAATTAGAAGCAAAGATCATTGAAATGGTTGGAATTGGAGAATTGACAGTTGATGATCGACCAATGTTATCACGCATCAGACATAAACAGGCTTTAGAAGAATCTTTATCAGCGCTTAACCATTTTGTTGATGGACTTAATAATAATCTAAGTGAAGATTTACTGGTAGTTGATTTGCGTGCCGCACTCAGTGCATTAGGAGAGATAACCGGTAAAAGTGTCAGTGATGAAGTTATTAATGGGATCTTTGCTAATTTCTGCATCGGAAAATAAAAAAGTAAAGGTGTTAAAATGAATTATGATGTAATTGTCGTTGGAGCAGGACATGCCGGTTGTGAAGCGGCATTGGCTGCTGCTCGTTTGGGATCAAAAACATTGTTAATTACTATTTCGCCGGATACAATTGCAGCAATGTCTTGTAATCCGGCGATCGGTGGACCTGCCGCTAAGAGTCATTTGGTAAGAGAGTTGGATGCTTTAGGCGGAGCAATGGCTAAAGTGATTGATAAGACCTATTTAAATATCAGGACAATAAATGAAACCCGTGGTCCGGCGGTTTCTGCGCTTCGAGCCCAGGCTGATAAAAGATTATATCAGGCAGAAATGACTCTCCAGATTGAACGGCAACCGAATTTGGAACTGAAGCAGGGACTGGTAACCGATCTCCTTGTTGAAGATGGTTGGATCAGAGGCGTTCAGTTAAAGTCCGGACGAAAATATTTTTGTAAAGCGTTAGTTTTGGCTACCGGTACCTTTTTAGGCGGACAAATTGTAATGGGAAATATCAAATATTCCGGGGGGCGCCAAGGGGAACCGGCTGCGGATGAATTAAGTGACAGTTTAGTAAAACACGGACTTAAACTACGTCGTTTTCAAACAGCGACTCCGCCAAGAATCAGTAGTCGCTCGGTAGATTACAGTAAGATATCTGCCCAGCCTCTTATAGAACTGGAGTGGGGTTTTTCGTGGAATGGTTTATCTGAAAACCGAAAGCAGCAACCTTGTTGGGTAACAGCAACAACCAAAAAAACAATTGAGTTCATTGCTGCTAATCTTAATTTATCTCCGATTAAAACCGGTACTGTTACCGGAAAGGGGCCGCGATTTTGCCCTTCAATTGACCGTAAAGTATTAAAGTTTCCATCGAAAACTGACCATCTTATTTTTATTGAACCTGAAGGTCAATATACCGAAGAGATGTATTTGTTAGGTTTAACAACAGCAATGCTGGAAGAAGTTCAGGAAAAAATCATTCAAACAATTCCCGGATTGGAGAATGCCGAAATAATTCGACCCGGATATGCGGTTGAGTACGACTGTTTAGACTCTTACCAATTTTCTGCATCATTAGAGTCAAAAGTAATTACCAATCTCTTTACTGCCGGTCAGATCAATGGAACTTCCGGTTATGAGGAAGCTGCGGTACAAGGAATTATTGCCGGGATCAACGCTTCAAGAAAGATTAACGGTCTGCCACCGGTTATTTTAAGCAGAACCAATTCCTATATTGGTGTTTTGATTGATGATCTTGTAACTAAAGAAACTGAAGAACCATATCGTATGATGACTTCCTTAGCCGAATACCGAATTTTCCTGCGGCTTGATAATTCACTGCACCGCCTTCATAATATCGGTAAGCAGATTGGAATCTTAAGTGATGAAGAGATCGCCCAAAGGGAAGGTTTGATCAAACAGGCTGAGCAATTCAAAAATTTCTGTGAAACGACCAAAATCCGTCCCGATTCAGAATTATTGAATTTATTGGGCATTAAAAATGCGAATCGGGGTTATCGGCTTAAAGAATTAATTTTACGGCCAGAGATGACCGAAGATTTATTATTAACGGCCTTTCCGGAATTAAAAGCAATACCGTTACCAATTCGACAATATATATGGAATGAATATAAGTTGGAAGGATATTTACAACGACAGATCAAACAATTGAATGAAGATCTTTATAAGGAAAGTTTTTCAATCCCAGAACAGTTTGATTATGATCAAATTAAGGGAATGAGCTCCAGTGCCAAAAAGTTATTGAATCTGGTTAAGCCCTCAAATATCGGACAAGCATTAAGAATTCCCGATATTACTGACTCAGATAAAGCTTTATTAATGATGTATTTTAGATTTGAAGGAGAAAAATCATTTAACAATGGAATATCAAGCTGATGTAATAGTGGTTGGTGCCGGTCATGCCGGTTGCGAAGCAGCACATGCCGCAGCTAAAATGGGATGTAAGACAATCTTATTTACGCTTAATTTTAATAATATTGCGTTTATGCCATGTAATCCTTCTATTGGTGGACCGGCAAAAGGGCATTTGGTCCGCGAGATTGATGCTCTGGGCGGTTTGATGGGTAAAATAATCGATCAAACTTATATTCAAATGCGGATCTTAAATACCCAAAAAGGCCCTGCCGTCTGGGCTCTCAGGGCTCAAGCCGATAAAAGTATTTATCAACGGACAATGCAAAATGAGCTGGAAAAAATCGCAAACCTGATTATCAAACAGGCTGAAATCGTTGAATTATTATTTAATGAGCAGGGCGCGATCACCGGTGTGAAGACCAGGACAGGGATCAATTATAATGCGAAAGCGGTCGTCTTAGCTACCGGAACATTTTTACGAGGCCGAATCTTTATTGGCCCTTTAAATTATGCTTCGGGTCCGATGGGACAATTACCTGCCGACTATTTATCTGACTCATTGATTAATTCCAGGATCAAATTGGAACGGTTTAAAACGGGAACCCCTGCCAGGGTCAGAAAAAGATCGATCGATTTCAGTAAAACCATAATTCAGCCCGGAGGATATCAAGAGCACGGTTTTTCTTTTTGGCAAAAGTGGCAAGTTCGAAAAGACTTTCCTTGTTGGTTGACATATACCAATCCGCAAACCCATCAAATAATTAGAGAGCATCTTCATGAAGCAGCGTTATACACCGGAGCGATTACTGGAACCGGCCCCCGGTATTGTCCTTCAATTGAGGGTAAGTTGATCCAGTTTCCTGATAAAGAACGGCATCAAGTCTTTATTGAACCGGAAGGGATCGATACTGATGAGATGTATTTAGCCGGTATCTCAACCAGTCTTCCTGAGTATGTTCAGGAAAAGTTTATCAGGACAATACCAGGACTTGAAAATGTGGAAATTGTAAGACCCGGTTATGCAATTGAATATGATTATATACCCGGTAATCAATTAAAACCATCGCTTGAACTAAAAAATATTCCCGGTTTATTTAGCGCCGGTCAATTAAATGGTAGTTCGGGATATGAAGAAGCTGCCGCTCAAGGACTTATCGCCGGAATTAATGCGGTATTATATACTAGAAATCAAGAACCTTTAGTTATCAAACGTTCCGAAGGATATATCGGTGTTTTACTTGATGATTTGGTGACTAAGGAAAATACAGAGCCATATCGCCTTTTAACTTCACGTGCCGAGTTCCGCTTAACCTTAAGAACAGATAATGCTGATGAACGACTGACTCCCTATGGTATTAAATTAGGGTTAATCAATAATGATCAGGCCGAACAATTTTATCGTAAGTACGAAAAAATAAAGGAATTACAAAATAAATTAAATGAGACATTCTTAACCCCAGACAGTTCGATCAGAGAATTATTCAATAAGCTTAATCTGATTGTACCAAAAAACCGCTTTAATGTTGCTGATGTTTTTCGTCGTCCCGAAACCACTCCTGAAAATATAATAGCAATAGTACCCGAATTAAATGCGGAATATCAGATTTTAAAAGAAGTAGGAATCAGACTGAAATATGAAGGATATTTAAAGAAAGAACACGAGCAAGTAACTAAGATGTTATCGTTGGAAAACAAAAAAATTCCTGATGATATTGATTATCAGCTGGTACCGAACCTTGCCAGAGAAGGACGAGAAAAACTGGAAAAATACCGGCCGATAACGATTGGGCAAGCTTATCGAATCAGTGGAATCAATCCGGCCGATATCACAGCATTGCTGTTTTATATTGAAAACAGGAAAAGGTTGAAGAATAATGAATGAATATTTGTTGAAGCTCCGAAATGAAATTGAAAAGATGGGATTAAAATTAGCTGATGGAGAAATTCATAAGCTAAATCAATTTATTGAATTATTATTAGAGGTGAATCAACACACCAATCTAACGGCGATCACTGATTTTGAGGAAATAACCTTTAAACATTTATATGATTCATTATTAATCTATAATATTAATGAATTTCGAAATGCTACTCAAATAATTGATATTGGTACCGGAGCGGGATTTCCTTGTATACCATTGGCGATCTGTTTTCCCGAGAAGCAGTTTATCTCTTTAGAAGCTACAAAAAAGAAGATCAATTTTCAACAAGAAGTAGTTAATCTTCTCAATTTAAAAAATATTAAGTGTATTTGGAATAGAGCCGAAGTATTAGCTAGGGATGTTTCATATCGCGGACAATTTGATCTAGTAATTGCCCGTGCTGTTGCAGCGTCAAATGTATTGGCCGAGTTGACAATTCCATTTATCAAAGTAAATTCTCATGCTGTTTTTTATAAAGGGAAAGAGGTAGAGAAAGAAATTGAACTATCAAAGAATGCAATTCGGACTTTAGGTGCAAAGATTAAAGCAATAACTAACTATTGTTTACCGGATAATCACGGCGAGCGGAGTTTGATAGTAATAGAAAAGGTTTCTAACACCAGTGATCTCTATCCCAGAAATCCTGGAATACCGCTCAAAAAACCGTTATAACATTTCTTTAATTTTATTTCCAAGAGAAAGTTGTTATTTAAAGAAGGAGGTTCTATTCAAATCTCGAAAATTGATTAATTATATTATTTTGCTGTCGGGGACGCAACTATAAATGAAACTCAGTTATAGTTGCAATAATTAGGTGATAATCTTGAAGCGAAACACTAAGCAATTTATGGAAGTACTTAAGCAGCGAGCGTTCGAACTATTGGGCGACGAAGCAGAAAAAGTAATTAAAAATGAAATTTTGAATAATAATAATCAATCTAATAAACAGGATCCAAGGGGTTGGAAGGAGGCTTTTATTACGATGGGGAAGGTTTATGCAATTGCAAATCAAAAAGGTGGCGTTGGAAAGACAACTACGGCTGTGAATTTAGGTGCTTGTCTTGCCCAACAAAATAAAAAGGTATTGGTTATTGATCATGATCCACAAGGAAATACCACCAGTGGAATCGGATTAAAAAAATCTGACATCAAAAGCTGTATTTATGATGTATTAATAAATGAAGTCCCCCTTGAAGAGGTCATTTTACCAACCCAAATTGAAAAATTACAAGTTGCTCCTGCGACAATCAGATTAGCCGGTGCCGAAGCTGAATTAGTCGGAATGATGGCTCGGGACCAAAGATTAAGGAGAGCAATCGAACCGATTCGTAACAGTTATGACTTTATCTTAATTGATTGTCCCCCTTCACTTGGTAATCTAACAATTAATTCTCTGGCTGCGGCCGATGCAATTATTGTACCGATTCAATGCGAATATTACGCATTGGAAGGGTTAAGCCAATTAATGAAAACGATCCAATTGGTTCAAAAATACTCAAATCCTGATTTAAAAATCCAAGGTGTAGTTTTAACAATGTATGATAATCGGACTAATCTCTCACAACAAGTTACTGAAGAGGTAAGGCGTTATTTTAACGGAAAAGTATATAATACGATAATTCCAAGAAATATTCGATTAAGTGAAGCTCCAAGCTTTGGCCTACCTATAACTCTTTATGATGAAAAATCCAAAGGAGCCGAGGCGTATTCCGAACTTGCAAAGGAAGTGATTAAGGATGAATAAGAATAGAGGATTAGGTAAAGGATTAGGCGCATTAATTCCGGAGTTGGAAGAGGAGAATCTGATTGCTCAGACAGAGGTCGATATTAATTTAATTGTCCCCAACCCTTATCAACCCAGGAAAGAATTTTCGGATGAAAAATTAACGGAGTTAGCCGATTCAATTAAAGTTCACGGGATCATTCAGCCACTTGTTGTGAGAGAAAATGCAGGTAAGTATCAGTTGATCGCTGGAGAAAGGCGCCTCAGAGCTGCAAAACTTGTTGGACTTAGCACTGTACCGGTTGTAATTAAAGAAATGTCCGAGCAGACAATGATGGAGGTTGCACTTGTTGAAAATCTCCAACGCGAGAATCTTAGTCCGATCGAAGAAGCTGAAGCTTATCGCAGGTTAATGAATGAATTTCATCTCACTCAAGATGATATTGCAAAAAAAGTTGGTAAAAGCCGACCAGCAGTTGCTAATACTTTACGACTATTGAATTTGCCTAGAGAAGTCCAATCAGATTTAAATAGCGGTACATTGACGATGGGTCATGCAAGATCATTGTTAAGCCTAAAGACTCCCGAAGAACAAAAGAAAATATGGAATCAGATAAAAATTCAAGGACTTTCAGTAAGAGAAACAGAAGAGTTAATAAGAAAATTAGTCGAACCTCCCTCTGTTTCACGTGAAACAAAAAAGAAAAATCCCAATCAATTTATTGAAAAAGATGCTAATATTCTTGAGATGGAAGATGAATTACAACATGCATTAGGTACTAAAGTAACTATTAAACCAAATGGTCTGACTGGAAAAATCGAGATTGATTATTATTCACTAGAGGAATTTGAGCGTATTTGCGAAAGAATTATTAAATATTAAGCAACATTTTAAAAGATTAAAAGCATAAATAATCAATTTTTATTACCTGTAAGTCTTGTTTAAGAAAGAGTGTTTTATACCAGACAGAAGTGTTGAATGCAGGAAGAGTTTTTAGAATATAATTTATGTTTGCTCGTGTCTGTTTGGAGAAAAAAAGAATATTAGTTTTTAATTTAATAATTGAGTAGTAGAAAATGTCATTACTCTCAAATCAAAGTTTGATCTTAAAAATGTAGCAAAAGAATCAATACTTTAAATTTAAAGAAATTTATATGTGTGTTTTATTGATTTAAAACCATTACCTAAACTTACAAGGCCAGGGTCTTTGCTGACAATATTGCTGAAATTATTGCCATAAATATAAAGAAATTCCCCATAAATCAAACTTTTAAAAATTAAAGTCGCCTATTTTTAATGTATTATTATAATGTTTAAGTAAAAATGATTTATATGTTAATGTTTTTTTGATTTAATGGTGGTCTAATTTTAATTACTCAAAAAATAAAATAGAAATGAAGATATGAGTTTCACGTGAAACAAATGATCTATAAAATTGCAATGATATTAATTTTAAATGCTGTAGGAGATGTGGAGGAATAGAAGTAAATATGGAGAATTTTGTTGAATGGGTTAACAAATACCAGGTTCTGATAGCGACGATTATAAATTTGGTCTTCTTTCTGATTGTTTTACTAAGTAATTTTTCAATTAAACGAAAATTAAATAAATTCAGGTTTCTTGTTAAAAATAATGAAGATCAAAAGTTAGAAGAGTTGTTGTTGGAGATAGGCGAGCGTTCTAAAGAAGTAGAAAAAAATTTGAGAGAATTACAGGTTGCTTTTGAGAAAAATTTAATTAAAGAGGAAACCCATATTCAAAATTGTGGAGTGGTAAGATTCCAAGCTTTTCACAATACGGGAGGGGATCAGAGTTTTGCATTGGCCTTATTAGATGCAAAAGGAAACGGAGTGGTCCTTAGTAGTCTGTTTGGCAGAGATGAATCAAGAGTATATTGTAAACCCGTAGAAGCCTGTAAATCAAGTTATGCTCTGTCTAAAGAGGAATTGGAAGCGATCAAAAAGGCGACAACGGGAATAAATAATGATAAATAAACAAATAATAACTATAATTGGCAGGAATAAGTTATATTTATGTAGAATAAAAAAATACTTCCTAATTAATATTTATGATTAGAAATATTATAAAATGTAATAATTAGTAATAGTTTAAGATGGATTGGTTGATAGAGATAAAATAGGTTACAAACGGGAAGTAGACCCGTTTTTTCTTGCTCTTTTGGGAGGATAGCATGGGTAAAAGGATTACAAAGATAAGAAGAAGATTAGGAAAAGGCTTTACTCTTCTGGTTGTCCCTAATTCTACCGGTGAAGTTAAGAGTATCCGAGTGCCAATTGCTTTAATTATTACAATAGTAGCAATATTTATTGCAAATGGAGTATTTCTGATTAAATTTTGGATGCAAATTAATGAAATCAAGCATTTTCAAACCGCAATTAAGAAGAATGACCAATATATAGCTCAACTTGAACAAGAACGAAAGGAATTAAAACCTACAATTGAACGTGGAATGAAAATAGCGGAGGAATTAGAGCGAATTAAAGCCGAAAATGACCGCATGCAAAATCAATTAAGAATTGTACTCCAAAGAGGCGGTAGGGTAGGTCAAGTTAGCCGTGGAATATCAGTTAGAAATAATCTAACTAAGTTGAATACTGATTTTAAAATTGGGTATCAAGATAATATTTCGTTGCAAAAAATAAATCAAACATTTGATCAGTTGGAAAAATACATAGCTGAAGAAGTAAAGGAACAAGAAAAATTAGCAAGTGAATTAATAAAAATCGAAAAGAAACTGGAACATACACCGTCAATCTGGCCAATTAATTCAAGAAATATTACATCTCCGTTCGGAAATAGGTTTCATCCGGTATATCGTACATATCGACAACATACAGGGATAGATATTAAGGCGTCTCAAGGGACCAAAGTATATTCTGCTGCTGATGGTAAGGTGGTTTTCTCCGGATATCGGGGTGGTTATGGTTATACGATAATAATTGACCACGGTTATGGCTATAAAACATTATATGCACACAATTCTAAACTAGAGGTTGAAGAAGGTACAGAGATAAAAAAAGGGCAGTTGATTGCCTTTTCGGGTAGCACAGGGACAAGTAATGGACCACATCTTCATTATGAAGTCCATGTGGATGGTCAACCTGTAAATCCGATGATGTTTTTACGTTTATAATGGGGGGAGATTTTGATGATGTCTAAAAAAAAAGAGAGTTCAGGTATTAAAAAAGGAGATACCTTAATTGGTAAGGATTTTTCGATAAAAGGAAGATTAGAGGCAGCCAATGGTTCGGTTAGGGTCGATGGTTATTTTGAAGGCGAATTAATTGTTGGTGGCGATTTGATTATTGGTGAATCAGGAAATGTTGTTGGGACGATCTCTGCAAAAAATATTACTATTGCCGGTGAGGTTCAAGGATTAATTGAAGCCCGGGGAAAATTAGAATTAATGCCAACCGCGAAAGTAATGGCTGATGCCAAAATGGTATTCTTAATTGTTGAGGACGGTGCGTTTCTCCAAGGACAATGTGAACCATTACCTCGTGGAGATTTAAAAGAAAGAGGGAAAGCTCTGTTTGCAAATGCAGCAGAAGCCGAATCGTAGGAATACTGGATTTAAAAATTAATTAATGGTTTTGAATCTGGTATTATGTTAAAGATGAGGGAAAAAGGAAATCAATTAATGTAATTGGCGGGAAAAATAATCGCTGAAGGAAGAAATAATCAGACTTTAATGAAATGAGAATATTAATACTCCATTATATATAATGGGGTATTTTTGTTTGGTTTAATAATGCGTCTGCCACCTTGAAACCGATTATAATAATAACCGGAAAGCAAAGTATCAATCTTAACATAACCAGCTCCCGAAGAAGCATGGATAAATTGGCCGTTTCCGAGATAAATACCGACATGGTTGACTCTAGTGGAGTTTAAGGTTTTAAAAAAGACTAAATCTCCTGGAATCAAATTATTTAAACCGATCTTTTCACCATAATCAAACTGGGAAATGGAACTATGGGGTAGATTGATATTAAACTTAGAAAAAACGTGCATCGTAAAACCCGAGCAATCAAATCCGGTTATTGATGCTCCTCCATAGACATATTTAATTCCGAGAAATGTTTTGGCATAAGAAATAATTTGATCGGCTAAAGATGGATTATTTTCATCTGAGTCAAGCGGTCCAAGGGAAATAAATTTTGAAAAAACCCATCCGCTGGTATTATCATCTAGAGCAATTTTGTACCAAGAAGTTGTGGATTCCAGGATGGTGATTTCCGTCCCTTTATTGAGAGTTGTTATAACTGGAGCACCCAGAGAAGCTTCAGCACGGCAATTAACATAATCGGAATTTATGTAGGCTTTAGTATTGGCAAATATTGAATTAGGATTAAAAACTATGAATAAAGTCAGAATCAACAGAAAACTGGGGCAGATTATTTTGCTCTTGAAAAAAAGCAGCCAAAAATTTTTATTAATAATATGATTGAAATGTATCATTGATAACTCCTAAAAATTCAGTGATGATGATCTTAAGAAAAATGTTTTATACATTATAATTGTACAATATTTTTGGGAAAAAAGTGAAGGGAATTTATCATTTAAGAATACAAAAAATATTCCAAAAATATTACCAGAATTATTTAAAAATTGATTTAAGAAAAGAATTCAATACGACAGATAGTATATTGTAAGTATAATTGAAACAATTATAGTCAATACTCACTTATGTAATAAATTTTGTAAGGGTGGGTATTGTAATGAAAAAGGTAGTGACGACATTATTTATTTCAATAATTTCATTATTAGTGATTCTGCTGATAATATTTGAATCTGATGTTGAAGCAAATAGTCAACAGGATAATTTAATAGAAGTAAAAACTATTTCAGAGCAAAAAAGTAATGATCCTATAACTGTGGCAGTGATTGAAGAATTGATTGAAAAATATAATAATAAATTAAGTAATACCAAAAAAAATGAAATAGTGACGACCATTATCGCAGAAAGTAATCGTACAAATATTGATCCGTTTTTGATTACGAGTATTATTTGTGTGGAATCTTCGTTTAATCCATTGGTAAAATCAAAACGCGGCGCAAGCGGATTAATGCAAATTAGTAAAACTGTTGCCAAGATGATGAATATTTCTGATATTTATAATATTAACGATAATATTTACGGAGGATGTTCTTATCTTAAAATATTAAGTGAACAATTCAAAAGTGAAGAATTAATTTTAGCTGCTTATAATGCAGGTCCGACCAGGGTTAGAAAATTAGGAAGAGTTCCAAATTATAAAGAGACAATAAGTTATATCAAAAAAGTCAATCAAGTTAAGAACGATCTATATCAAATGCAAATCCAAAAGCAACAAGAGCGGTTTAAAGAAGTTAAGACTGCTGATTTAATGAAGAAAATTAAGCTTCAGAATTTATTAAATTAGGGGTATGCAAGATTATTTTTTAATTGGAGATGAATAAAGGAAATATTAATGTTAATATATGTCATAAAATTGACATTTTATTAACATTGGAGTATACTAAATAGTTATAAACCCATTAAAGAATTTCCTTAAAAGTATTTTTAAAAAATTATAAATTAGGTGATAAAATGGGGAAAAAAAACGATTCAATTTATCCAATTAGTGTGGTTATGAGTATGACAAACTTGACTGCGCGGCAAATCAGATATTATGAAACACATGAATTGATCAAGCCGGCCCGGTCAAAAGGTAATCAACGGTTGTACACTGATGCGGATGTTGAAAGTTTATTGTTGATTAAGTCATTATTAGAAAAAGGGCTAAATTTAGATGGAATCAAACAGATAATGAATGGAGCGAAACCGGTTGAAAGCAGTAATAATGTAATAGAAACAGCTAATCCAATCGTATTCAATCCACAACGTCCAGCTACGCCACGACTAACATCATTGTATCCGGTTAATAATCAAGAGGCGCTGATTAATATGTTGAAACACAAACGTAAATAAGGAGAATTCAGTAATGACAAAACAAGAGATCTTAACAAAATGTACCGAACTTGATGTTAGGTTTATTCGGTTACAATTTACTGATATCTTAGGGGTTGTAAAAAACGTTGCTATACCAATCAGTCAGTTGGAACGGGCTTTAAATAATGAAATAATGTTTGATGGGTCTTCAATTGAAGGTTTTACGAGGGTTGAAGAGTCAGATATGATACTGAAACCTGATTTAAATACCTTCACTATTTTTCCCTGGCGTCCGCGGGAAGGAGCAGTTGCGCGCCTAATCTGTGATATTTATACGCCGGAAGGGACCCATTTTGAAGGAGATCCTCGTTATGTCTTGAAACGGACAATTCAAGAAGCTGCAGATTTAGGATATACATTAAATATTGGTCCGGAATGCGAGTTTTTTTTGTTCAAATTGAAGGAGGATGGAACACCTTCAATTATAACTCATGATCGGGGTGGCTATTTTGATTTATCGCCAAATGATTTGGGTGAAAATGCACGACGCGAAATAGTGTTAACACTCGAAGAGATGGGGTTTGAGATTGAGGCATCACACCATGAAGTATCTCCGGGACAACATGAGATAGACTTTAAATACTCGGAACCATTAAGTGCGGCTGATCGAGTAACTACTTTGAAATTCGTGACTAGAATTATTGCCATGCGTAACAATCTCCATGCTACTTTTATGCCAAAACCGATCTTTGGAATCAATGGCTCGGGTATGCATATCCATCTTTCATTGTTTAAAAACAATCGCAATGTTTTCTTTGATAGTCAGGGTAAATATCAGTTAAGTGATGAAGCGAGGTACTTTATTGGAGGAATATTACGTTACATTAAAGCAATTACAGCAATAACAAATCCATTAGTCAATTCCTATAAACGACTTATACCCGGATATGAGGCCCCGGTATATCAAACCTGGTCCGTATCAAACCGAAGCGCACTAATTCGGGTTCCGGCGGGACGTGGCGACAGTACAAGAATTGAGATCAGAAATCCGGATCCCTGTTGCAATCCCTATTTAGCGTTTAGTCTATTGATTAAAGCCGGATTAGAAGGAATTATTAATCAAATTGAGCCTAGTGAACCGATTCAAAAAAATGTCTATTTAATGTCGCCAGCGGAACGGGCACTGGAGAACATTGGCAGTTTGCCGGAGTCTTTATATGAAGCATTGATCGAATTTGATAAAGAGCAATTCTGCAGGCAAACACTGGGTGAACATATCTTTAATCGCTTCCTTGAAGCAAAATTGATTGAGTGGGAAGTGTATAAAAATCAAGTCCATCAATGGGAGATTGATCAGTATTTAGGCGTCTTTTAATTTGATAGCTCCCAAATTGTTTAGGGGTTATTGCAAAGAATGATGTTGCAATAATCCCTTTTTATTTAAGCAGAATTTTTTGGAGCTCATCATCATTAATCTGATGAAAATCTTCATAGTAATTGCTGACTGAAGTAAAATTTTCAGGGGTTTGAGGACAAATTAACTGATCAACTAATGGATTTAATCGCTGTACAACTTCTGGTGGAGCAACAGGGACAGCAATATAGATTTTTTTGGGGTGTTGATCTTTAATTGATAAAATTGCAGCCTCCATAGTATAGCCAGTAGCAAGTCCGTCATCAACAATTAGAACGCTTTTTGATTTGAGCTCGGTAAAGGGCCTTTTACCACGTAAATTTATTAAACGGCGGTGAATTTCTTTGAGTTCCAGTTGACATTGGGTTTCAATATAATCACGGGAAATATTCAGTGCATCAATAATTTTTTCATTACTAATAAATTTTCCTTGCTGGGTGATGGCACCAATTGCAACTTCGGGATCATATGGAGCACCAATTTTACGGACAATGATGAGATCATGCTCTAAATTAAGAATCCGAGCAATTTCAGCGGCGACAATCGTGCCGCCTCTTGGTAGACTAAGGACAAGATCAGGCTGAATTCCTGACTTCTGGATTAAGTTAGTCAAGTAGCTTCCTGCTTCTTGACGATTGTTAAACAAGATAATGGTCTTCATAGATTAATTATTTCCAAGACAGTGATATAAAATACCATTGCTAAGTAGATCTATTTAAATTAACAGATTTTGAAGCCGATTCATGCAAATATTATCCCAAATGGTATAAAAGGCTAATATTTGATTAATAATTAAAGTACAATTTCAAATCATACTAATGGGGTGATAGGATGAGAGCATTAAATTTGTTAATCATATTTTTACTGGTAATCGGAGGTTTGTTTCTGTTCAGCCATGAATCGGAGGCCGATTGGAAATATACCGTTAAACGGGGAGACACTTTGTTTAACATTTCGAAGCGAACGGGAGTTAGTGTTGCGGCAATTAAGAGCCGAAATGGATTAAGCAGAGATACATTGAAGATTGGGCAAGTTTTAACAATTCCAACCGGTACAACCAGTGCTGGTACTCAAAATACACCGTCCCGATCGGCCGGTGATTTAGAATTATTAGCCAGAGTGATCCACGCTGAAGCACAAGCCGAACCGTACCTAGGAAAAGTTGCTGTTGGTGGGGTAATCTTAAACCGGGTCCAAAATCCAAAATTTCCGAAGACAATTGCAGGGGTAATCTATCAACCTCATGCTTTTGAATCAGTCAGTAATGGATGGATTAATAAACCGGCAAGTGCAGATTCGAAGAAAGCAGCCAAGGATGCCTTGTCAGGATGGGATCCTTCCGGGGGAGCGCTCTATTTCTTTAATCCGGCAAAGACTAACAATCCGTGGATTTGGGCGCGGAAGATAATTAACCGAATTGGAAAACATGTGTTTGCAATCTGAAATCTGAAGGAGGCCGATACTTTGAGAATAATCATTGAAATTTTACGATTTTTAGTCCCTTTTGTGGTACTGTATACAATTGGTTATTATGTGGCCGGTTTTAGCGCGTTAACAGTATCATGGATTTTTGTACTATCGTTACTTATTTTCTTAGGAGATTGGCTATTGGAGATGGTATTTCATCTTGATCGTTATTTTGGAAGATTTCATAAAGGGATTATCAGTTTTTTGGTATCTGCAGTGGTAATTTTCATGATCACACAGATTATTGAAGGAGGAAATGTTCCAATAAGCGGAGCATTATTAGCAGCAATAATAATCGGTGGTTTGATGACATTAATCCCGGATCTGGCAAGAGTAAGTATTGGTGAGGAGAAAAAATGAAGAATATAACAAATTTAATTATTAAATTTATAGTGTTAGGGGTAATCTTAGTGTTATTACTGCCCCAATTTGGCAGAACTACTTGGATTCAGACAATAATTACAGCGGTGGTTCTGACGATTATTGCTTATGTAGTAGGTGACATGTGGGTTTTACCTAAATTCGGGAATATGGCTGCAATAGTTGTGGATTTTGCTGTGGCAGCATTGATTTTATGGCTGATGTCCAGATTTTTACCGCAGTTTATAATTTCGAAAACCGGGGTTTGGATTACCGCGCTGGTTATTGCTATAGCAGAGGTTTTACTTCATTACTATTTATTAGCTACACAAGCTGCTGGCAAGAAAGCCGGATAAAAAAAATACCGTCTAAAGACGGTACAAAGGAGGATGGATTATTGGGGGGTAGTTCCATATGTTAAACTTAAAAAGTTAGGTTACCATTACTAGTAATATTATCGTTATTTTAAAAAATAACTTTAGTACTTTTTTAAAAAATATTGAAAAAATTTTTTGAGCTGTTAAACTGGACAAATAACTAAATAATAGTTTCATGTGAAACAAAAATTAAAAGTAAGCTAATTTAATCGAAATGTTTAATAACTGTCTGAAGAGACAGTTTATTTTTTTGTATAAACGAAAACCCCCGGCTAAGCCGGGGGTTCCAAAAAGGC
>ERZ795046.674-NODE-674-length-40095-cov-140.677772_pt1 | contig 40095 bp, 34 predicted proteins | sample MGYA00375130_ERZ795046 | MGnify/ENA primary metagenome ERZ795046 (study PRJEB30175, sample SAMN05720202) | activated sludge metagenome | isolation source: anaerobic digester from wastewater treatment plant | place: Japan | collected 2015-05-15 ...
CGGGCGAAGGGGAACTCATCCTGCTGGTGGAAGACGAGGTGGACCTCCTCCATATCGGTCGGATTCTGTTGGAGAAGTTAGGTTACAGGGTAATCGCCGCAACCTCTCCGCACGAGGCCATAGACGTGGTGAAGGAAAGGGGAAGGGAGCTATCCCTCCTTATTACGGACATGATCATGCCGGGCATGAGCGGTATCGATCTCATCAAAAAGGTGAAAGAATGCGCGCCGCAGGTGCGCTTTATCTTGAGCTCCGGCTACGGCGTGGGACCCTTGCGGGGGGATAAAGAGATGGAATTCTTGGAAAAACCCTACACCATAGAAACCCTGGCGGCGAAGATCAAAAAGGTGCTGGGAAAGGTATGAAGCACGAAGATTCAGTCCGCCATCCGGCCATTAAGGATAGGGAAGAAGAAGTTGCCCTCTATGCGGCCATCATAGAGCATGCCCAGGCCGGAATCGGCATTATCCAGGACGGGTACATCATATTTGCCAACCCCTATCTCACGCATGCCTTCGGTTACCGGGAGGGGGAAATCTTGGGGAAAAAGGCGAGGCGTTTCATCCATCCGGACGATTATTCTACGGTGAAAAAGAAGGCGGCAGAGATGCTCGCCGGTCTGCGCCGGGCCCCGTACGAATACCGGCTTTTGACCAAAGGGGGAGACTATCGCCACGTAATGGAGGTGGTCACTTCGATTACCTACCAAAGAAGGCCGGCCGTTCTTACGAGCACGATCGATGTAACGGAACTAAGAGAGGCGGAAAGGCACTTAAACGAGGCTCGGGATGTGCTCCTGCTGACGGAAAGATTGGCCGCGGTAGGTTCCCTGGCGGCCGGGGTGACCCATGAGATTTTAAATCCCCTGAATATCATCGCCGTTTATCTACAAATGATGGAAGATCCCGAATTAAAGCCGGAGGAAAGAGAATTCATGATTGCTACCTGCCGCCGGCAGGTGGAACGCATCGTAAAAATTACCAAGGATTTGAACCAGTTTGCCCGAGTTCATGAGCATACCATGGAAGAGTTGGACGCAGAAGAATTGATGGAAAGCGTCCTTAGCCTCATGGCCGTACCTCTGCGTCACGGGCAGGTGGAGGTGGTAAGGAAATACGAAAGACCCTTTCCCCCTCTCCGGGCCGACCGCAATGCCATCGGGCAGGTGATGATCAACATCATCTCCAACGCCATCGAGGCTATGGCCGAAAAGGAGCGAAAGATACTGGAAATCGGCATCAAAGAGAGCAAAGAAGGGGGCAGAAGAGGCGTGCGCCTGACCTTCTCCGATAACGGCCCCGGCATACCGGTGGATCAGAGGGAACGGATCTTCGACCCTTTCTACACGACCAAGGAGGTGGGAAAGGGTACGGGCATGGGGCTCGCCGTGGCCTACGGGATCGTGAAGGAACATGGAGGAGAGATAAAGATAGAGGGAAATGTGATGGGTGGAGCCACCTTCATCGTGGATTTGCCTGTCGGGAATAAAAGAGAAGGGAGGTAATTCATGGCGACAATTCTCATGGTGGATGACGAAAAGGACTTTTGTGCGGCCATGACCGTGCTTCTTTCCCGCCGGGGGTTTGATGTGATTTGCGCGGAAAATGGTGCCCAGGCCCTCGAAATGATGGAAGAAAATCACGTGGATATCGTTTTGCTTGATGTCATGATGCCCGTGATGGATGGCTTCGAGACGTGCCGCCGCTTGAAGGAAAAAGAAAAGTTTAGGGATATTCCCGTCATCATGATTACCGCCTTGGGGGAAAAGAAAGACCGGATTGCGGGCATCGAAGCCGGGGCCGACGATTTCATTTCTAAGCCTATAGACCAGGGGGAGGTCCTCGCCCGGATCCAATCCCTCTTGAAATTGAAGAAAGCCCGAGACCTCCATGCCCAGGCCTACGAGGCCCTTACAGACCTTATCCGCTTTGGAATCGATATCTTTGCCCGTTTTTCCTCGGCCGATTTTGATCCTACGGCAAGACTTGACGATCTCGTAAGGCATATCATCCGGAAAACGGTGGACATGGTTCACCGCCCGGAAAAGGTCGTCATTGGGGAAATTACGGAGACGGGGAAGTGGAAGTGGTCGAGCTTCGAGTGGGCCTTCCACGATTTGCAGCGCATAGAGATCGAAACGGTGGGGCAGGCGGAGTGGGAAGATTTCTGGTATCGTTCGGGAAGACCGGAGAAGGGCTATCTAAATACGGAGGACCTCAGTCGGCCGGAATACGTACCCCTGGTTGATTTTTTCCGCTTGCACGGCATCCACTTAACGAACCTCGTCTTCTATGAGCGAGGGCCCGCGGTGGTCTTGGGCTTAAATTACGGCCGCCGGGTAGGAAATCACGATGCCGACGTCCTCATGGGCATGGTGGCCATGGACACGTACCTGAGGTCCCTGGCCGGACAGGTTAAGGAGACGGAAGGGGCTTTCAGCTACCTGGTTCAGGCCCTGGCCCGGGCTTCGGAGGCTAACGACGAAGACACGGGCCAGCACATCCTGCGGGTGGGGGAATACGCTGCCCTGATTGCCCAGCAGCTCGGCCTTTCGGGTCAGTTCGTCCACCTCATCAGGGAGCAGGCCCCCCTTCATGACGTGGGCAAAATCTATGTCTCGGAAGCCATCTTGAAGAAGCCGGGCCCTCTCACGGAGACGGAAATGGCGGCCATGAAGCTTCATACCGTTTACGGGGCCAAGATCATAGGCCATCATCCGCGTCTGGAGATGGGGCGCACGATCGCCCTTACCCATCACGAGAGGTGGGACGGGACGGGCTACCCGCGAGGCCTAAAAGGGGAAGAAATTCCCATCGCGGGGAGGATTGTCATCCTCGCCGATCAGTACGATGCCCTGCGCAACAAACGCATCTACAAGCCGGCCTTTGATCATGAAAGGACGTGTGAAATACTCTTGAAGGGAGACGGGCGCACCTTGCCCCAGCACTTTGACCCCCATGTCCTCGAGATCTTCCGCCGGGAGCACCAAGCCTTCGCCGAAATTTACGCCCGGATGGCCGACTAAAAAACCCTTGACAGGGAGCATCCAATCCGTTAAAAGCGCGCGAATGAACATTCATTCGTGAGAGGGTTAATGGATAAGCGGGCGGAAATACTGGAGGCAGCCTTAAGCTTGTTTGTGGAGCAGGGTTTTCACGGCGCTCCCATGGCGGATATTGCCCAGAAAGCGAAAGTGGCGGCGGGCACCATCTATCGCTACTTCCCCAGCAAGGATGACCTCATTAATTCCCTTTTCGAGGAACTGCAGGGAAAGCTAAGGGCCTTCCTCCAAAAAAACTACCCCGTCCAGGGTGAAATCCGTAAGAAGTACGAGTACCTCATCCGCGAGTCGATTCATTACTTTGTTTTATATCCCCGGCACTTCCTCTATCTGGAGCAGTACTACAACTCACCTTACAGCATCGACATTCACCGGGAAAAGATCTTGGGGAAAAATCCGGATAATCTATGGTTAGACATCTTTGAAAGGGGGGTTCACGAGGGGGTCATTAAGGACCTGCCGCGGGCCATGTTGTTTTCCCTTGCCTTCGGCCCCATGATTACCCTCCTCAGAGACCATATCCGCGGTTTTGTTCATTTAGGAGAAAGGGAGGTGGCGCTTTTCACCACCGCCTGCTGGGATGCGATCAAGAAATGAGAGGGTAGAGATGGGAGATTTTTTGCGAGGCAGGAAATGGCTTTTACTTCTAACGATGGTACTAACTATTTATGGGTGTGGAGGGGAAAAGAAGCCTCCCCTGCCGCCCCCGGAAGTGGCGGTCGCGCCGGTGGAGGTTCAGACCGTCACGCTCACCGTGGATCTGGCGGGCCGGACGGTACCTTACCGTGTCGCCGATGTCCGTCCCCAGGTGAGCGGTATCATTCTCCAGCGCCTCTTCACCGAGGGGGGTGATGTGAAGGAAGGGGAGGTGCTCTATCGGATCGACCCGGCCCCGTTTAAGGCGGCACTGGAAAACGCCCAGGCTGCCCTCGCCCGATCGGAAGCGAGCCTGCCCACCGTAAAACTGAGGGAGGAACGCCTGCGGGCCCTGGTGAAAGAGAAGGCTGTAAGCCAGCAGGATTACGATGACGCTTCGGCTGCCCTGAGGCAGACGGAGGCGGACATCAAGTACTGGCGAGCCATGGTGGAGCAGGCGAAGATTAATTTGGGCTACACGGAAGTAAAGGCCCCCATCTCAGGTCGCATCGGGAGATCGAATGTGACGGAAGGGGCGCTGGTTGCCGCCCTCCAGCCCCTCGCCCTTACCACCATCCAGCAGCTTGACCCCATTTACGTGGATGTGCCGCAATCGACCACGGAGGTATTGAAATTGAGACGGGCGCTGCAAGAGAAGAAGATCATCCACGGGGGGGAGAGCCTGAAAAAGGTGCGCCTGATCCTCGAAGACGGGAACACCTATCCGTGGACGGGGACGTTAAAGTTTCAGGATGTGACCGTGGACCAATCCACGGGTTCCGTCGTTTTGAGGATACTTTTTCCCAATCCTCAAAGGATATTGCTGCCCGGCATGTTCGTCCGGGCCGTGGTGGAAACGGGTATCCAGCCCAAGGCGATTCTTTGTCCTCAACAGGCGGTCATGCGTGATGCCAAGGGGGGGGCTTACACCTACGTGGTAAACGAGAAGAATACGGTAGAAATGAGACCCCTCGTCGTAGATCAGGTCATAGGCGATAAATGGCTCGTCTCGTCCGGTTTGACCCCCGGAGAAAAGGTGATCATGGAGGGCATTCAGCGCGTGCGACCCGGGATGACGGTAAAAACGACACCCTTTGCCCCCCCTAAAGCGGGAAGTTAAGGGGGTAATTATGCTCTCTCGTTTTTTCCTCGACCGGCCTGTTTTTGCGTGGGTTATCGCCATTGTTATGATGGTGGCGGGGGCGCTGGCCATCTATTTTCTCCCTATCTCTCAGTACCCCAACATCGCCCCCCCGACGATTTACGTGCAGTCCTACTATCCCGGAGCCTCGGCGGAAACGGTGGAAAACAGCGTAACCCAGATCATTGAGCAGAACATGACGGGTCTGGACCGCATGATTTATCTTTCTGCCACGAGCGATTCGTCCGGTACCTCCCGGATCGAGCTTACCTTTGCCCCCGGTACGGACCCCGATGTGGCCTGGGCGAAGGTGCAGAACAAATTACAGCTTGCCATGTCTTCTCTTCCCGATGCAGTGCAGCGCGCCGGTGTAACGGTCGGGAAAGCGACGCGCAATTATCTCATGATCGTAAGCCTCGTCTCGGAAGAGGGGGGCATGAGTTCCATCGATTTGCGTGATTACGCTGCCTCCGTTTTGCAGAATGTCTTGGCCCGGGTGCCCGGCGTAGGGGAGGTGCAGGTCTTCGGCACGCCTTACGCCATGCGGATTTGGCTAAATCCGGTGAAACTTACGGATTATCGACTCACGATGGAAGATATCGTTCAGGCCCTAAAGGTTTACAACGTGGAAGTTTCGGCGGGCCAGTTTGGCGGGGCCCCGGCAGTGAAGGGGCAGAGATTAAACGTAAGCATCCAAGTCCAGAGCATGCTTAAGACCCCCGATGAATTTGCCGCTGTACCCATCCGGATCAATCCCAACGGATCTATCGTGCGAATACGGGATGTGGCGCGGGTGGAGTTGGGGACGGAGTGGTACGATATAGATGCGAAATTCAACGGGCGGCCCACGGCAGGTATCGCCATCCGCATGGAGCCGGGAGGAAATGCCCTCGAGACGGCGGACCGGGTGAAGAAGAGGCTCGCCGAGATGAGCCCCTATTTTCCTCCGGGTCTTAAGGTTACCTATCCCTACGACACGACCCCCTTCATCCGGGTGGCCATCAAGGAAGTGGTAAAGACCTTGATCGAGGCCATTATCTTAGTCTTCCTCGTCATGTGGCTCTTTTTAGGCAGCATCCGTGCCACCCTCATTCCCACCATTGCCGTGCCGGTGGTACTCTTGGGCACCTTTGCCGTCATTGGGGCCTTTGGGTTTTCCATCAACATGCTTACCATGTTCGGCATGGTGCTGGCCATCGGCCTCCTCGTGGATGACGCCATCGTCGTGGTGGAGAACGTGGAGCGCATCATGGCGGAGGAGGGCCTCTCGCCCCGGGAGGCGACGGCCAAGTCTATGGATCAAATCACCCCGGCCCTGATCGGCATCGGCCTGGTGCTTTCCGCTGTTTTCGGGCCCATGGCCTTCTTTGCCGGCTCGACGGGCATCATCTACCGCCAGTTTTCCATTACCGTTGCCTCGGCTATGCTCCTTTCCGTGGTCGTGGCCTTGATCCTTACGCCTGTTTTGTGTGCCAATCTCCTCGAGCCCGTCTCCAAGGGGCACGAACCGGCAGAAAAGGCCGTCTGGTTCCTCCGGCCGTTTTTCCTCTGGTTTGACAAGTGGTTTTCCCGCACCCGTAATGGGTACGTGAGCCTGGTGGCGCGCGTCATGAACCGCAAGGTGCGCTACGCCTTTATCTACGTTATAATCGTGGCCCTGTTGGGCGTGCTTTTCATGCGCATGCCCACGGGTTACCTCCCCGATGAGGACCAGGGCACGCTCCTCGCCCAGATTATCCTCCCCACCGGTTCCACCCTGGAGCAGACGCAGGCCGTGGCAGACGAAATTCAACGCTACTTCCAGGAAAGGGAAAAGGAAGCCGTCCTTTCCTGCATGACCATCGTGGGAATAAGCTTTTCCGGCCGGGCGCAGAATAACGGCATGGTTTTCATCAGATTGAAGGACTGGGAACAGAGAAAGCGCTCGGACCTGCGGGCCAAGGCAGTGGTGGCCAGGGCCATGAGGGCTTTTATGGGGATGAAGAAGGCCCTCGTCTTTGTCTTTCCCCCTCCCGCCGTAGCGGAGTTGGGTAACGCCCGGGGTGTGGATTTTCAACTGGTCAATATGGGGGGGCTCGACCATGCGGCCTTCATGGAGGCGAGGAACAGGTTCCTCTACCTTGCCTCCCAGGACAAAAGGTTGGTTAGCGTTCGACCCAACGGCTTGGACGATGTGCCCCAGTTCAGGATTGATATCGACTGGGAAAAGGCGGGCGCCCTCGGAGTTCCCATCTCTTCCATCCATACGGCCATCTCGTCTACCTTCGGCGGGGCGTATGTGAACGATTTCATTCAGGGTGGCAGGGTAAAACGGGTTTACGTCCAGAATGACGCCATGTACCGCATGCAACCCAAAGACTTGGAGTACCTTTATGTTCGCAATACCTTGGGTGAAATGGTGCCCTTTTCCGCTTTTGCTTCCAGCCGTTGGACTTTTGGGTCTCCCCGCCTCGAGCGCTATAACGGCTTTCCCTCCTTCAACATCTGGGGGGAACCGGCCCCCGGCCGAAGCTCCGGTGAAGCCATGAAGGCCATGGAAGAAATCGTGACCAAATTGGGTTCCAGTATTGGTTTCGAGTGGACGGGCCTCTCTTACCAGGAGAAAATGGCGCGGGCACAGACGGTGCCTCTTTATGCCTTCTCCATCTTGGTGATTTTCCTCTGCCTGGCCGCCCTCTACGAAAGCTGGACGATCCCCTTTTCCGTCCTCCTCGTCCTTCCCTTAGGCGTGCTGGGCGGTGTTATCGCTTCGAGCTTAAGGGGCTTAAGTAACGACGTGTATTTCCAGATCGGGCTCCTTACCACCATGGGCCTTACGACCAAGAACGCTATCCTCATCGTCCAGTTCGCCAAGGCGGGCATTAAGGAGGGCATGAGCCTGCGTGAGGCGGCCCTTACGGGTTCGAGGATCCGGTTTAGGCCCATCGTCATGACCTCTCTGGCCTTCGGATTCGGTGTATTGCCCCTCGCCCTTTCCCAAGGCGCAGGCGCGGGCGCCATGAACGCCATCGGCACTTCCGTCGTGGGTGGAATGATTACGGGAACCGTGCTGGTCATTATCTTTTCCCCTCTCTTTTACGTGATTATCGAATCTCTGAAGAAGAGGGAAAGTAGTCAAAGCGTGGCAGAAACTGAAAACGCGGGAGGGAAGGAAGATGCGTGAGAGAAAACGGGTTTTCCTTTTCTGCCTTTTGATTTCCATCTTTTTCGGCTGCTCCCTCGCCCCGAAATACGAGACGCCTCCCTCGCCCGTACCGGCTAAACTGCCTTACGGCGAGGCGGAAAAGATAGAGGTCCTGAACTGGCGGGATTTCGTTGCGGACGATAATTTGAAGAAGGTGATTGAACTGGCCCTGAAAAACAGCCGGGACCTCAAGCTGGCCGCTTTGAACGTGGCCCAGGTGGAAGCCATGTACCGAATTCAGCGGGCGGAGCTTTTCCCCGCTATCAATGCGCAGGCGGGCATGGCAAGGCAAAGGGTGCCTTCCGACCTCTCGGCGACGGGAAAGTCGCAAACCACTTCCCAGTACGACGTAACCGTTGGGATCACGGCCTGGGAAATAGACTTCTTCGGTCGCATCAGGAATTTGCGTGACCGGGCCCTGGAGGAGTACCTGGCGTCCGAACAGGGTAGGCTCGGGGTAAGGAACGTTATCGTTTCCACCGTGGCGAGGGCGTACCTCAACTATGCCGCCGATTACGAACAATTAAAACTATCCCAGGAGACTTTGCAATCTCAAGAGGAGACTTACCGCCTCATTCGGCGCCTCTACGAGGTGGGGATGGCCTCGGAGCTGGACTTAAAGAGGGCGGAAGCCCTCTTGGAGGCGACAAGGGGGGATATTGCCCGCTTCACGCAGGCCGTCGCCCAGGATGAGAACGCCCTGGACCTCCTCGCAGGAGTACCCGTTCCGCGGGATTTGCTTCCACAGGGGTTAAAGGAGGTCAAGGTGCCAAGGGAATTTGCCGTCGGCCTTTCCTCCGAAGTGCTCCTCCGTCGCCCGGACGTGAGGCAAGCGGAGCATCTCTTGAAGGCCGCCTATGCCAACATCGGGGCGGCGAGGGCTACCTTCTTTCCTCGCATCACCCTCACGACTTCGATGGGTACGGCCAGTGCGGAACTCTCAGGTTTGTTCAAGGACGGGTCTTTCACCTGGAGTTTTGTGCCCCGAATTGCCGTGCCCATCTTCGATGCTCGTACTTGGGCGGCTTACGATGTGGCCAAGGTTCAGCGGGAGATTGCCTTGACCCAGTACGAAAAGACGATCCAGACCGCTTTTCGGGAAGTGGCGGATGCCCTTTCGAACAAGGTAAACATAGAAAAGCAACTTAAGGCCCAGGAAGCCCTCCTCAAAGCCTCACAGGATGCCTACCGCCTCGCATGGTTGAGGTACGAAAAGGGGATCGATAGCTACTTGAGCGTCCTCGATGCTAAGCGTTCCCTCATTTCTGCCGAAAGGGGGATGGTAAACCTGAATCTTGCCCGGATGGCCAATCTCGTTACCCTCTACCAGGCCTTAGGGGGGACCGCCGACTAAATGATCCCCAGGTTTTTACCTACCCGTTCGTAGGCCTCCAGGCAGAAGGCGAGCTGCTCGTCCGTGTGGGTGGCCATGTAGCTCGTCCGCAAGAGTTGCTGACCGGGAGGGACGGCAGGGGAGAGGACGGCGTTGACGAACACCCCTTCATCGAACAGGGCCTTGGTGGCCATGAGGGTCAAGGTGTCGTCCCCGATGATGATGGGGATGATGGGGGAGGCGGATTGGCCAATGTTGAATCCCAGCCGGCGCAGTTCTCTTCGCATGTAATCCCCGATGTGATTGAGCCTTTCCACCCTTTCCGGCTCCGATTTGAGGATTCTGAGGGCGGCCAGGGCCGCGGCGGCATTGGCCGGCGGAATGCTCGCACTGAAGATGAGGGCCCGGGCATTGTGTTTTATGTAGTGGATGACTGCCTCATCGCCGGCGATGAATCCGCCTAAGGAGGCGAGGGACTTGCTGAAGGTGGACATGATGAGATCCACCTCGTGGGTTAGACCGAAGTGGGCGGCGGTACCCCGGCCATTACCCAAAACGCCCAGGGCATGGGCGTCGTCCACCATGATCCGGGCGCCGAAGCGTTTGGAAAGCCTCACAATCTCCGGCAGAGGTGCTATGTCTCCCCCCATGCTGTAGAGGCCGTCCACGGCCACGAGAAGCCCCCGATTGTTCGACGTTTCTCCCAGGACCCGCTCCAAGTCCTTCATATCGCTGTGACGGAAACGCTTGATGGTACCCCAGCCGAGCCTGGCGCCATCTACGATGCTGGCGTGGTCGTCTTTATCGAGGATGACAATGTCGTGACGCCCCACGAGGGCACTGATGGTGCCCAGGTTCGTCTGCATGCCCGTAGAGAAGACGAGGGCTGCCTCCTTTCCCACCCATGCGGCCAGTTCTTCCTCTAACTGGAGGTGGAGTTCTAAGGTCCCGTTTAAGAAGCGGGAGCCGGTGCAACTCGTGCCGAAGCGCCTGATCGCCTCCATGGCGGCTTCCCTCACCCGCGGGTCGGTGGTGAGCCCCAGGTAGTTGTTGGAACCGCACATAATGAGGCGGTGACCCTTGAAGGAGGCCACCGTGCCCTCATTTTCCGTCAGGGGGATAAAGTAAGGATAAAGGCCGGCCGCTATGGCATCCCGGGCGGCGGTAAAATGGTAGCATTTTTCGAAAATGTCCATAAGTTAACCTCCTTTGATATGCTGCAACTTGCGACGTGCCCGGTGAATGAGCAGATCCATGATGGGGTAGATGGCACCTCCCAGCAAATGGTTAAGCACGTAAAGAAGCTTTGCCTCTCTCCCCGGCAGGATGAGGTAGCGCCTTTTCTTGACGGAGAAAAGAATTTCTTCTGCTACCTCTTCCGGGGAAAGGAGCCCGGCGTTTCCCGCCAGGGCCTTCGTTTCGGGCGGTTTCAAGGTGTTTTCGTAGGTAAGCTGAGGCGTGTCCGTATCCGGGGGAAACACGATGGAGACGCCGATCCCGAGGGGCTTGAGTTCTGCCCGCAGGGCGTCAGAAAATCCTCGCACGGCAAATTTCGAGGCGCCGTAGGCGGTGTATCCGAAAACTCCGATAAATCCTGCCACAGATGAAATGTTGACAATCCACCCCGATTGCCGGGCCAGCATGGAAGGCAGGGCCGCCTTCACTGTGTTTACCGTGCCGAAGTAATTTATTTCCATCATCTCCCTAAAGACGCTCAAAGGGAGTTCCTGCACATACCCAGGATGGGCCACCCCGGCGGAATTGATGATGATATCCGGGACGCCTAAATCTTTTTCGACCTCGTTTATGGCCTTTGCCACCTGGAGAGCGTCGGACACATCGGCGGCAATCACCCGGCATGGGCCGCGCATGAGGGATTGGGTGGCGAGAAGGAGCTCCATTCTTCGGGCCATAAGGACGAGCTTTGCCCCCGCTTGGTCGAGCTTTAAGGCGAGGGCCTTGCCGATGCCGGAAGAGCCGCCCGTGATGAGGATGAGTTTGTGGCGATAATAGTCCCGATAGCTTTCCATTTCCTCTTTTGCCCGAAATTTTCTGTGAATGGACTACATCCCTACCGCATGCGTTTCTTCAAGTCAATATCAAAACGCTCTACCACCTTGAGTAGGTCGGAAGGCAAGATGCCCTTCACCACCTCTTCAATCTCGGTCGGGACTCTTCCGTAGAGGGCTTGGGCAATGCCACCGGCCATGCACGCAAGGGTATCGCTATCCCCACCTAAGGAGACGGCCTTTCGCACCGCATCCTCGAAATTGCGGGATTCCAGGGCGCAGATAATAGCCTCCGGCACGGACCCCTGACACGATACGTCGAAGCGGTAGCCGGGTCTTATTTCATCGACCGTCCGGTCCAGTTGGTATCCGAAACGGGAGGCGATTTGACTTCTGATCTCTTCCCTTCCCTCGCCCCGGCGGGCAAGGAAGATGGCGAGGGCGACGGCCTTAGCTCCCTTGATCCCTTCCGGATGGTTGTGGGAGACCTCGGCGCTCCTCTTTGCTTCCAAAAGGACGTCTTCTACCGTATCAAAGTACCAGCCGATGGGAGATACACGCATGGCCGAGCCGTTTCCCCAGCTGAAGTAAGGCTTTGCCTCGGGCGCAAAGAGCCAGCGGAAAAAGTCTCGACCGTAACCGGCCCACGGGTAGCGGCGGCCGAAGGTTCTCATGGCCTCCGCGTAGTCTGTACCTGTAAGGAGGGCATAGGCCACGGCCACCGTCATCACCGTATCGTCCGTGAAGCGGCTCTCCGGCCTGAAGAGGGGGAAGTCCGTCGTCTTGACGGGGTGTCGTTCGTAAACGGACCCGATGATGTCACCTGCAATGGCGCCGATCATTTCCGTCCCCGTTTTTTTTCTTATACTACCTGCGGGTGGTCATGGCAATCCGCCTTGGTAAATGGTATATAATTTCGCAGGAGGGCAAAAGATGGAAAGGTGGCTTCGATCCTTATTGTTCTTGGGTCTTGTGTTTGTGCCCCTTTGGGCCTGGGGTGGAGGGGCATCAGAGGATGATTTTGCCTTTGCCCGGCGGGGGCTCGTGGCAGAGGTGAGATCCGGGGAGGAGCCCTGCGGGGAGGAGAAAGAGGGGTCCCCAGAAACGGTCAACCCCTCGCTCATGAGGCAGGCAAAGCTAAACAGTATTCGGGGGCTCTTTCAGGTTACGGAGCGTATCTATCAGGTTCGGGGCTACGACCTCGCCAATCTGGGCATCGTGGTGGGAAAGACGGGTTACATCGTGATCGATCCACTTTCCTCAGCCGATACGGCCCGGGCGGCCATGGCACTCGTTTACGAGAAGTTGGGAAAGAGACCGGTGGTAGCTGTCATATATTCCCACAGCCACGTGGACCACTGGGGAGGGGTGAGAGGGGTACGGGAAGAGGAACCATGCCCCATCATTGCCCCCCAGGGTTTCATGAGAGAAGCGCTCAAGGAGAACATATTTGCGGGCAATGCTATGGCGCGGCGTGCCTCCTACATGTACGGCACGTTTCTCCCCGAGGGGCCTAAAGGCAGAATAGACGAAGGCTTAGGCAAGTCCCTGCCGGCAAAGCCCCTTGTGGGTCTCATTGCCCCAACGCGGGAAATCGTAAAAACAGGGGAAGAGCTCGAAATCGACGGGGTGAAGATGATTTTTCAACTTGCCCCGGGGGCAGAGGCACCGGCCAACATGCACATCTACTTTCCCCAGTTTAAGGCCCTGTTCCTCGCCGACGATGCTGTGGCTACCCTGCACAATCTCCTTACTCCGCGCGGTGCCCAGGTGAGGGATGCCCGCGCCTGGGCGGCTTACCTCGATGAGGCCCTCGAACTTTTCGGCGATAGGACAGAAGTGGTTTTCCTCGGTCATACGTGGCCCCGCTGGGGTCGCGAGCAGGTGCTCAACTTTATAAAAAAGCAGGCCGATAGCTACCGTTACATCCACGACCAAACCCTCCGGCTCGTAAATCAAGGATATACGCCGGCGGAGATCGCCGAGATTTTGAAGCTTCCCCCCGAACTTGCCGAGGAATGGTTCAATCGGCCTTACTATGCCTCGGTGGGCTGGAATGCCCGGGCCGTCTACCAGTACTACCTGGGTTGGTTTGATGGGAATCCCGTCCATTTGCATCCCTTACCGGAAAGGGAGGCCGCCCGCCGGTACGTATCCTACATGGGGGGTAGCGAGCAGGTCATGGCCCTCGTCCGGGAGGATTTCCGAAAGGGAGAGTTTAGGTGGGTGGCGGAAGTCTTGCATTGGGTCGTCCTGGCGGAGCCGAAAAACGAAGCGGCCCGAGTTCTGCTGGCCGAGACCCTGGAGAAGTTGGGATATCTCGAAGAATCAGCCGTCTTTCGCAATTTTTACCTTTCCGGGGCCTATGAACTGAGAAACGGCATCCAGGAGAAAGAAAAGAAGAGGCGTCTGCCCTATGAGATAGCCCGGGCCTTGAGCCTGGATGACATCTTTACCGCCATGGCCATCAGATTGGACGGCCCCCGGGCGGCGGGAAAGAAAATGGCGATTAACTGGTTTTTCCCCGATACGGGACAGAAGGTGGCGCTGGTCTTGGAAAACGGCGTCCTCAAACATTTTGTCGGAAAGGAGGAAAAAGAGGCCTCCTGCACCCTCAAGATGACCCGCGAGACCTTCGATCGCCTGGTTTCCGGGGAGGCCTCGCCGGCCCTCCAGTTTCTCTTGGGTCGTATTTCCTGGGAAGGAAAATTGAGGAAGTTCTGGGAGTTCATGGACCTCCTGGAGGATTTCGATCCCGCCTTCCCCATCGTGACACCCAGGGATGAGTGACATGGTGATAGGCGAAGAAAAGATTAAATGGATCGATGCGCCCCCTTTGCTCGAGGGGGCCGTTGCGGACATCCTTCGGTCTTACGTCGTAGCCGTGGATACAGAGTACGATTCCTTCCGGTATTTCCGGGAGAAACTCTGCCTTGTTCAACTCGCGACGTTAGACGTCTTTTACCTCTTCGATCCCCTAAGCGGTCTCGACCTCAGCGACCTGGGGGAGATATTTTCTTGCCCGCAAATTTTGAAGATCTTCCATGCCGGGGAAAACGATATCCGCCTGCTTAAGCGAGACTATGGGTTCTGTGTAAAAAATATTTTCGATACGGCCAAGGCCGCCTCTCTCTTGGGGGAGGAACACCTGGCCCTCGCCCACCTCGTAAGGAAGTACCTCGGGATGGAATTGGAGAAAAAGAAGAGCATCCAGCGCTCCCGCTGGGATCAGAGGCCGCTTTCTTCGTCGCAGATCGCCTATGCCACCCTCGACGTAGCGTACCTTTTCGATCTGCACCGGGTCTTGGCAGATGAGCTGAAGGCACGCGGATGCCTCGAAGAGGCGAAGGCCGCCTTTGAGGCCATTTCCACGGTCTCCTGGCGGGGGAGACCCTTCAGACCCCGCGGTTACAGGAGATTCGTTGAGCAAGGATCCCTTTCGGCCATCGAAGAGAGGAAACTCAAGGCCCTCTATGAATGGCGTTACTTTCTGGCGGCAGACCTTGATCTGGCGCCGTTTATGATTCTCTCGGATAGTGAACTCGTAGAGGTGGCAAGAAAGGGTTTAGCGGCGCTATCTCCCGAAAAGAGGCAAAGGTGGGGAGAGGAGATTGAGGCCCACGTTTTTGGCTTTAAAAAGTAGAGAGGTAACCTGAATGGAACGGATTTATCTGGATCACTGTGCCACCACCCCCGTTCATGGGGAAGTGATGGGCGAGATGATGCGCTTTTTCGGGAATTTCTATGGGAATCCTGCCAGCGCCCATGCCTTCGGTCGGGAGGCGAAAAAGGCCCTGGAGGGGGCAAGGAAGAGGGTGGCGGCCCTCCTTGGCGCCCAACCGGAAGAGGTGATTTTTACCGGCGGTGGGACGGAGGCGGACAATCTCGCCGTAATCGGTGCCGCCCTGGCGGCCCCCCCGGAGAAGAGGCACCTGGTAACTTCGGCGGTGGAACACCCGGCCGTCATGAACGCCTGCCGCTTTCTTACCCGCTTCGGATTCCGCGTCACCTACGTGCCGGTGGACGGGTCAGGTGTCGTTGATTTGGCCAATCTGGCGCAAGCCCTGACGGAGGATACCTGCCTTGTAAGCATCATCCACGGGCAGAACGAGACGGGCGTCCTTCAACCGCTTGAGGCCGTCTGCGCCCTGGCCCATGCCAGGGGCATCCCTGTCCACACGGATGCCGTGCAGTCTGTGGGGAAGGTACCGTTCGATATTGAGGACCTGCCCGTAGATCTCCTCTCCATCGCAGGCCATAAAATCTACGGACCTAAGGGAGTGGGGGCCCTTTACGTGAAAAAAGACACCCCCATCTTGCCCATCACCTTCGGCGGGGGGCAGGAAAACGGCTTAAGAAACGGCACGGAAAACGTGCCGGGGATCGTGGGGCTGGGTGCGGCCTGCAGGAAGGCAAAGAGGGACATGCCCAAGTTTATGGACCATACGGGAAGGTTGAGGGGGCTTCTCGAAGCAGGTATCAGTGCCGCCTTTCCCGGCGCGATGATCCAGGGGCAGAAAGTGGCCCGCCTTCCCCACGTAAGTACCATTTCTTTCCCCGGCAAATCCGGATATAAGCTCGTGCGGGAGCTGGACGAAGCGGGGATTGCTGTCTCAGCCGGGGCCGCCTGTCACGCCGGGGAGGAGAGGCCCTCATCCGTTCTTAAGGCGATGGGGGTACCTGACGAGTACGCCCTCGGTACGGTGCGCTTCAGCTTCGGCTGGTCGAATACGGAAGAGGACGTGGAAAGGGTACTTGAGGTCCTCCGCCGGGTGATGAAAAAAATCCCTTGACAAATAGAACTAACGTTCTATAAATATGGGTCGTCATGGAAAGGCGCACGACCCAAACGGTGGCCAAGCAGATCGTCGATTTTTTCCGGTCCTCCCGGAGGCTTCCCACTTATGAGGAGATGCTTTCCCTCCTCGAGGTCCGTTCGAAGAGCGTGGTCCATTTCTGGGTGGAGAAGCTCGTGCGGGAAGGGGTTTTGCAGCGCGATGCCCGGGGGAAAATCTCTCTTGCGCCGCGGATGTTGGGTATCCCCCTGGCGGGGGATGTGGCGGCGGGTTTTCCCTCTCCCGCCGAGGAGGAGCTCTGCGACATTCTCTCCCTGGACGAATACCTCATCAACCGCCCGGAAGCCTCCTTTATCCTCCGGGTAACGGGGGACTCCATGGTAGGAGAAGGCATCCGGGAAGGGGACCTTGTTATTGTTGAACGGGGGAGAACGCCGGTCAACGGCGATATAGTCATCGCAGAGGTAGACGGCGAGTGGACGATGAAGTTCTTCCGCAAAGAGGGAGAAAGGGTATTCCTCGAGGCGGCCAATCCCCGTTACCCCGTAATCGAGGCCCGCGAGGAGCTTCGGGTGGGGGGAGTGGTGACGGCGGTGATCAGGAAGTATGGGCGAGGCGGGGGTAGTCGGGCACGTCGGTAGCAGGGGCCGATCTCTTGTTGAAATCACCACCCGTTCGTGATAGTTCTCAGGACGCAATGGATATTCCTATCCCCTTGGGTGAAAGAACAGAAATCGTAAGTTTTCCCGATGATTGGCAGGTTAAAGTCATCCACCCCAAAGCAGTCTCCGTGGGGGAGGCGAGGGACGTCATCAGGGAGGCCCTGCAAAGTCCCGTCCACGCCCCGCCCTTTTCGGAATTCATCTCTCCTTTCCGCCGTCCGTGCGTCATCGTTAATGACGCCACCCGCCCGACGCCGACCGCCCGCGTGCTTGAGTGCATCTACCCAGAACTGGCCGAAAGGGATGTAACGTTCCTCGTCGCGACGGGTTCCCACCGAGCGCCCACGGAGGAGGAGTATCGTTTTATCTTCGGCGACCTGTGGGAATGGGCGAGCAAAAGGGTCGTGGTCCACGATGCAAAAGCGAGCCCCTGCCGCCTCTTGGGGCGCACGAGATTCGGAAACGACCTTCACTTAAACGCCCTTCTCTGGGAAGCTGACTGTATCATCCCCATCGGGAGTGTGGAACCTCATTACTTTGCGGGCTATACGGGGGGAAGAAAATCTCTCATGCCCGGTGTCGCCAGCTACGAAAGCATCACAGTTAACCACCGACTTGCCATTTCTCCCGCGGCCCGGCTTCTTACCCTGGAAGGGAATCCCGTGGCAGAAGACTTGAATGACGCCGAAGCCCTTATGCTCGATACGTTCCACCTCTTTTCCATCATGACCGTGCTCGACGGGGCAGGGCAGGTTTACGCCGCCCGGGCGGGTCACTTAAAGTATGCCTTTCGTAAGTTGGTTGCCATGGCAGATGAGGTCTTCGTTGTGGACGTGAATGAAAAGGCGGACGTGGTTATCACCGTTGCCCGAGAACCCACCGACATAGACCTCTACCAGTCGCAGAAGGCCCTGGAAAATGTGCGGCACGCCCTCAAAGACGGGGGGATCTTGATCCTCGTTTCCGCCTGTCGGAGCGGGGTAGGCTCGAGGGCCTTCCTTGACCTTCTTGCCTCTGAGGAGACGCCGGAAGCGGTCGTGAAGCGCCTCAAGGCAGAGTACCGCCTGGGTTATCACAAGGCGGGAAAGATGGCGGAACTGGCCATGATGTGCCATTTGTGGGCGGTCACTTTCTTGGATGAGGAAACGATTCGTCAGGCCAAGATGCGACCGTTAAAGAGCGTGTCCGAAGCCATAAAAGAGATCAGGGATATGAAAGGCTCAGCCGTAAGCGTGCTTATCGTCATGGACGGGGGCATGACCATTCCCCGCGTAAAGGGGGCATGAAATGGCAAAAAGCCGGGTACTAATCCGGGAGGCTTCGTACGAAAGCGTCAAGGAAGCGGTGGATCAAGCCTTTTGTCTTTTTTCCCCGGATTTAAGGGGAAAGAAGGTGCTCATCAAGCCCAACGTCTTAAGGGATGCCAGGCCCGAAGAGGCCATTACCACCCATCCGGCCGTGCTTAAGGCCGTGGTGGAAAAGGTACGCTCACTTCAGCCGTCCGCCATTTGGGTAGGTGACAATCCCGGTGTCATGGGCTACGGGATAAACGAGGCCTGTTTCGAGAAAACCGGCCTCATGGAGGCGGCAGGTGGCCACTACGTTAATATCGGGAGCGAATCGAAACAGGTCCCCTTCCACCTTGCCTCTCTCGAGAGTTTAAGCGTCTCTACGGCCGTCCTCGAGGCGGACGTTATGATCAGCCTGCCCAAGTTCAAGACCCATGGCCTTACCGTTATCACCGGCGCCATCAAGAACAGTTACGGCATCCTGCCGGGGGCCCAGAAGGCCACCCTTCACCGCCTGGCGGGGAGCCCGGAAAAATTCCAGGAGATTATCGTTGATGTTTTTCTCATCCGGCCGCCCGATTTCTTCATCGTCGATGCTGTGGTGGGCATGGAAGGAAACGGTCCGGCTTCGACGGACTTGCGCCAAATCGGGTGCATCATGGCTTCGGACAATGCCGTGGCCCTCGATGCCACTATCGCCAGAATGATGGGTTTGGAGCCATCTTTTCTCCGGGCGCTGACCTATGCCCGTGAATGTGGGCTGGGGAATTACCGCGTAAGTGAGATAGAAATCATCGGGAAACTCCAAGAGATACCGGATTTCAAGCTTCCGCCGCGGGCGGGAGAGGCAAGCGGGAGGGATGAGCGCGTGCGGGAGCTCCTCAAGAAGAGGGTGGCGGAAAGGCCGCACGTGAACCGAGAGATATGCACCGGTTGCGGCACATGTGTCGATCAGTGCCCTCAGGGTGCCCTCGAGATGGGTGAAGATGGATACCCCTTCCTGACGGATCGGGAACGCTGTATTGCCTGTTTTTGCTGCCAAGAACTGTGCCCGGAGAAGGCCATCACCCTTCGGTGAAGAAGGGAAGGGGCTTTCCCGTCCGATAGACGAGGGCCTGGCAGGAGGCGATGAGCTCCCCGGTGGTCGTGGTAACCGTAATATTGTAAGAAGCCGTACGACGCGTGGCCGCCGTTTCCCTTGCTTCCGCGATCAGGTGGCTCATTTTTTCCGGCGGTCGGTGGTACGTAACGTTCACGTTCAAGGCGACGGACATGATGCCGTGAGAGTTGGAGGCGACCTGGAAGGCTTCGTCCATCAATGCGTAGATGGCACCTCCGTGGGCCAGGCCGAAGATGTTTTCCATGTCGGGCGTGAAGTCCATCTCCACCCGGGCGTACCCTGCTTCAATTCCGGTCAAGCTCATTTTGAATTTTTGGGAAAAAGGTTCTACCAATACCCGTTCTTTCAATTTGCTTGATATATCGTTCATTGAGACGGTAGCCCTTCTAAAGGTTCATATTTGTTTTATCTTTTGCCATATTTGTTCCCTTGTGGCAAGGTCTGTTGTGTATTCACCACTCAGAAAATCTTCATCGTCAAGAATTGTCAAATGGAAGGGTATAGTTGTTTTTGGCCCATCTATTTCCATTTCTTCAATTGCCCTTTTCATACGGCAGATGGCTTCTTTCCGATTTTGACCATGACTGATTATCTTCATTAAAAGTGAGTCGTAATGATAAGGAATTTCATACCCTTCATAGATGCCCTCATCTACCCGGATGCCGGGTCCTTGTGGTAATCGAAGACCATTAATCTTGCCTGGAGAAGGCATGAAATTACGCTTTGCGTCTTCTGCATTAATTCTACATTCCACCGCATGCCCCATGAATCTTATGTCATCCTGATCTATACTAAGTTCCTCGCCCTGGGCAATGAGAATCTGCTCTTTAACTATGTCTATGCCTGTAATGACCTCCGTAACCCCATGCTCTACTTGGAGACGGCAGTTTATTTCGTTGAAATAAAATTTTCTTTCTTCGGGAAGATAGAAAAACTCAACCGTGAGCGCTCCCACGTATTCGAGGGCCAGGGCGACGTCAATAGCGGCGGCCCCCATTTTCATGCGCCAGAAGGGTGTCATTATAGGGCAGGGAGCTTCTTCAATTAACTTTTGAAACCTTCTTTGAACGGAACAATCCCTTTCTCCGAGGTGGATGACATTTCCGTGCCTATCGGCCAGTACTTGGAATTCTATATGTTTTGCGTTACGGATAAACTTTTCTATGTAAAAGTATGATGTGCCAAAGGCGCTTATTGCGTGTCGTTCCGTCTTTTCTATTGACGCTATGAGTTCTTTTTCATTATCAACTTTCATTATCCCTATTCCTCCTCCTCCCCCGGAGGGTTTAACAATCACCGGATATCCAAGTTCCGCGGCAATTTCCCTGGCTTTATTTAGTTCGCTGGAGGAACCATCTTTTATGGCCTCATCAAACCCTGGGGTGACTGGAATATTTATCATTTTCATCAATTGCCGTGCCCTATTTTTAGGTTTTGCTTTTGCCATGCAGTGGCTCGGAGGGCCGATGAAAGTAATTCCATTTTCTTCACATTTTTCTGAAAATTCGGGGTTTTCGGCCAGAAATCCATACCCAGGATGTATGGCATCCGCTTTGATGCGCAAGGCCGTGTCTATTATTTTGTCCATTCGGAGATAACTTTCATTTGCCGGGGCCGGACCAATTTCATACTTCTCATCCGCGAGTAACACGTGTAAACTGTTTCTATCTATCTCGGAAAAAACAACAGCACTTTTTATTCCCATTTCTTTGCAAGCTCTGATGATTCTTACGGCTATTTCTCCCCGGTTAGCTATTAGGATTTTTTTGAAACGATGCATCAGGGTCCTCCCGCAATGAGAATTTTGCTTGGGGAAATAGCAAGAAAAATGCCTTCCAATATGATCTCGTAATGATTGAGTATTTTCTGATCAGACACTCATAAGTGAGAAAAATCTTTCGCGGAAATGGGAATTCAATTACTCACTTTATCCCAGAAATTTTCTTCTGCTTGCGGCCAGAAGAATCGGTTCTTTAAGATCGGGAGAAGGGCCTTCCTTCATCAGCTTAATTGCCCTGTTGGTTGCTTCTCGATGTTCCACGTCAGGTGTTACCTCAATATTTAATATCTCCACCGCTTTCCTTATCTCAGGGGGAATAAATGGGGATTCCGGGTTGTAGTAATTCATAGCATCCTTTAAATCCTCACCAATATTGACGTAAACCCATTTCAGAAATTCGAGGTCGTCTTTGGTAAGGGCATTAATGCCGAGGATTTCCGGTGGTAATCCTAAGGTGTATAGAGCAGCAACAAATGTAATCACTCGTGGTAGGTGTATCCCCTCTACCTCGCGAGCGTATCCGAAAAGTCCTACGTGGAGTTTTCTTTTCCTTCGCCTTGGTACTTGATTAGCAACGGCGTTAATTGTAGGTGCAAGGTTGGCAATTTGGACCCGGTAGGCAGAAACGTATTTTTCTATTATTTCCAAGCATCTCTTTTCCTCTACTTCCTGAGGTGGGCCAGTTTTTCTGTCTTTGAGATACTGGATGGACTTTCTTGCTTTTTCCGGGTCGTGGTCATACTTGAAAGCTGATTGAATCGTAAATGTATAAACGCTTGGATACTCTTTGGCAACCCGGACGGTCGTTTCTGGCCGCAAATTTCCTCGGAATGGGGCACTGCCCACCCCAAGAATGGGATATAGATTCAGCCCCTTTTCTTCTGACAGGCGATGTAGCCTCTGGAAGGCTATTTTATTCATTAAGACAGCACTAATGAGACCATAATTCATGGCCGGATCTGACCGGGCTATAAATACGCGCTGGGCTTTTATTTTCTTATTTTTGAGAAATTCCCATGTGATCTCATGCGCTAAAAGCATCGACCTCATATCCTCGAAGAGGGGAATCACATTAATTCTTTCGGGTTTGAAGTTGCCTATCCACTCTGCAATGGTAATATCCCCTTCGTAAAATGGCATTTTCCCCTTACCTACGACGAAGTCGGTGTAATAACGATAAACCCTATCCAGACAGGTAGCGGAAGCGGTCATGGGAAGAATGACTTCAAATATGGGAGCGACATCACAGCCATAGAAGAGGCTTGCGGCATCAAAAGAGCGGGGTATGCTCTCAAGGGTTTCGAGCAGCACCTTTGCTTCCGCTTTCTCCACCGCTGGATTGGGCACCCTCAAAGTGAGGAATATGTCTTGACCTAAAATCTTTTCTTTGAAAAACGGTTCGTACTTGGTTAGTAGCTTTTTGACGACGAAGGAATCCACTTCTTTCCCTTCACAGTCCCACATTTGCTCGTCACAACCCAGGTGGGAAAAGGCGTAGTAAGCTTCTTGGATTTCATCTTCCCCACCCAGTTCGGGATCTTCGGCGAAGAAGGGGATGTTCACATTATCGGGATGCTGGGTGCTCATGCATTTAGGTACCATGTGCTAAACCTGTCGAAGAGATTAATGCTCAATCTATGAACAAAGTCGGGTTTTGTCAAAGGAGAAAAAAAGATTGACAGAGAGTCGTTTTGTGTTTAGATTTAATTGCGTGAGGTTCAAGATGATTAACGCGGCACAGGCTACCATCATTGCCATAATAATTATCGACCGTGACATACGGGGCCTGGCCGTGGTGTAGGATCACGCTAAATAAAAGAAAAAAGCCGCTGCCGGGCTTCCCGGTAGCGGCTTTTTATTTCCGGGAGGAGGACATGAAAGAAAGACAGATTTTCATCTACGATACCACCTTGAGGGACGGTACCCAGGGGGAAAACGTGAACTTTACCGCCGAGGATAAGCTGCGGATTGCCCGACGGCTGGACGAAATGGGCTTTCACTACATAGAAGGCGGGTGGCCTGGCTCCAATCCCAAGGATGCGAGGTTTTTCCAGCTCGCAAGGAAAGTGACCTTCAAAAACGCACGCCTGGCCGCCTTCGGTAGCACCCGGCATCCCGAGATGACGGTGGAAACCTGCCCCAACGTCCAGGCCCTGATTCAGGCCGAGACACCCACCGTGACCATCTTCGGCAAGACATGGGATTTGCACGTCACGGAAATCTTGGGCATCTCCCTCGAAGACAATCTCGCCATGATCCGCGAGACGGTCTCCTATCTAAAGGAAAAGGGGAAGGAGGTCATCTACGATGCGGAACATTGCTTCGACGGCTACAAACACAACCCCTCTTATGCCCTCACGACCATTCGCGCGGCCTGGGAGGCGGGGGCGGATTTTGTCGTCCTTTGCGACACGAACGGAGGCTCCCTCCCCGAAGAGGTGAAGCATATAACAGAAAAAGTCTCTGAGATCGTGCCGGCGGATAAGTTGGGCATTCACGTGCACAACGATGGGGGGCTGGCCGTTGCTAATTCCCTAGCCGCCGTGACCGCCGGGGCCAGGATGGTCCAGGGAACAGTAAACGGATACGGGGAGAGGTGCGGAAACGCCGACCTCCTTCCCATCATTGCCAATCTCCAGCTTAAGATGGGTTTTTCGTGCCTCTCGGAGGAGGCCTTGAAGCACTTAACCAACCTTTCCAACTACGTGGCAGACGTGGCTAACATTCCGCCCTTAAGTTCTCGCCCTTTCGTCGGGAGAAGTGCCTTTGCCCACAAGGGGGGCGTCCACGTAAGCGCCATCCTTAAAAACCCCGTGGCCTATGAACACATCGATCCCCAGCTGGTGGGGAATGCAAGGCGGGTCCTCGTTTCGGACCTGGCGGGAAAGAGCAATATCGAATACAAGGCCCGGGAGTTAGGTATCGATCTGGGGGCAGAGACGGCCTTGAGCAAGGAAATCGTCCAGCAGATAAAGAGGCTGGAAGATAAGGGATACCAGTTCGATGCAGCCGAGGGGTCCCTCATGCTCCTCATCCAGAAGGCGAAGGGCGAGTTCAAGGAGCCTTTTACCCTCGACTGTTTCCAGGTAGTGGTGACCAAGACGGCTCATCATCCCTCCCGGGCCCTCGCCACAATCAAGATTGCCGTGGAAGGGGTAGAAGAGCTTACGGCGGCGGAAGGAAACGGCCCCATCAACGCCCTCGATTACGCCTTAAGAAAGTCCCTCCGCCGTTTTTACCCGGAAATAGACGAGATGCACTTGACGGATTTCAAGGTGAGAATCGTCGAGGGGAGCGAGGGCACGGCGGCGAAGGTCCAGGTGGCCATCGAATCCCGGGACGCTGGGGGCACGTGGAACACCATCGGCGTTTCGGAAAATATCATCGAGGCAGGCTGGCTCGCCTTGGTGGATTCCATCCACTACAAGCTGGCCAAGGACCAGATGAAAAAGGGGGAAGGATAATTTCCTTCGTTGCCAACGGCCCCTTAATCTGGTAAAAAGATGCCTGGAGGGCGATGGCATGTTGCTCAGTATCAACAGCGTAAATCCCCAGATGCGCCTGGTGCGTAAGGCCGCAAAAATCCTCGATGAAGGAGGGGTCATTATCTACCCCACGGATACGGTCTACGGCCTGGGCTGTGATCTTTACAACAAGCGGGGCATCGAGAGGATTTACGAGATTAAGAAGTTGAGCAAAAAGGAGCCCTTGAGTTTTATCTGCGCCGACCTCAAGGATATAAGCGAATACGCCTATGTAACGGATTTTGCCTACAAGATTATGCGCCGGCTTTTGCCCGGCCCTTATACCTTCATCCTCCGGGCTTCCCGCCTCGTTCCCAAGATCATTCTGCCGCGCCGGCAGACGACGGGCATCCGCGTGCCCGATCACCCGACCTGTCTCGCCTTGGTGAAGGAGTTGGGACGACCCATCATCAGCACCAGCGTCAAGGACGAGGCGGGGGAACTCATGAACAATCCCACGCTCATCCATGAAAAGTACCGGGCCCAAGTGGAGCTTGTAATCGACGGGGGCATCATCCCGGCCCAGCCCTCGACGATCGTGAGCCTGGTGGATGACCGGATAGAGGTGTTAAGGGTGGGTAAGGGCGACGTGAAGATGTTTCAGTGACATTATGCCGCCGAAAAAAGCGGATTGAAGGATATGACATGAAAAGAGAGATGCTGATCAACGCTGTTCATCCCGAACAGAAAAGGATGGCTATCGTTGAGGACGGGAGGTTGGTGGAATACAACATCCAGATGGCCGTCCGAGAACCGATCGTGGGTAACATTTACAAGGGCATTGTGATGAAAGTGGAGCGCGGCCTTCAGGCCGCGTTCGTCAATTACGGGGGAAAAAAGGACGGGTTTCTCCCTTTGAGGGATGTAAGCCCCGACTACTTCACCGAACGGCCCGGAAACGGCGGCCGCGGCCTGCTGAAAGTGGGACAAGAGGTCATCGTCCAGGTGCTGAGGGAAGAAGGCGAGCGGAAGGGGGCGCTTCTTACGAGTTACGTGTCCTTGCCGGGTCGCTACCTCGTCCTCATGCCCAAAAAATCCGGCGGAGGCATTTCGAGAAAGATAGAGGATGAAGAGGACAGAAAGCGCCTCTGGGACATGGTGAACCAGATCAAGGTGGAAGAGGGCATGGGGATCATCATTCGCACGGCCGGCGTGAATCGGACGAAGCAGGAACTGGCCCGGGACTATCAGCAGCTTCTGAGGCTCTGGAGGGATATCCTGAAAAAGGCGGAGGAAAAGCCGGCCCCGGCCCTGATCTATCAGGAAAGCGATTTCGGCGTCCTCAGCCTTCGGGATTATTATACCTCGGATATCGACGAGATCTGGGTGGACGACCAGGAGACGTTCCGCAAGATGAGGGCCTACTGCAAAACCGTCATGCCGCGGGTGGTGAAGAACATAAAACTCTACCGGGAGAAGGCACCCATCTTCGAGAAGTACAATTTAGAGGACCAGATCCGCGTCATCTACCAGGAGAGGGTGGACTTGAAGTCGGGGGGGTACATCGTCATCAACCCCACCGAGGCCATGACGACCATAGACGTCAATTCCGGCCGGGCCTCCAACAAGAGAAACGTGGAAGAGACGGCCTTCAGGACCAATTTAGAGGCCGCCGAGGAAATTGCGAGACAACTGCGGCTCCGCGATGTAGGGGGACTCATCGTCATCGATTTCATCGACATGATGGACCGCCAGCACATTGCAGAAGTGGAGAAGGTGTTCAAGAAGGCCACTAGCCTCGATCGGGCCCGTATCCAATTTTCCCGCATTTCCAAGTTCGGCATCATGGAGCTTTCCCGTCAGAAGAAGCAGTCCACCATTCAGGAGATAAGCTACACCCCTTGCCCTTACTGCCGGGGAACGGGCTACCGCCCGTCGCTGGAGTATATCGCCTTAAGCGCCTTCCGCCGCATCGAGTCTCAGGCGGTGAGGGGCCACTATTCCCATCTGAAGGTGACGGTGCCTTTCCCTGTGGCCGACTACCTTCTCAATCAGAAGAGGTTGGCCTTGGGAAGGTTGGAGGACCTTTATGATGTGGCGATTCACATTACCGGTTCGGAAGGAGTGGAATGGGACGAAGTTAGAATAGAGGCGACGGAAAGACCCGTGGAGACGGAGGCCATGCCGGAAGAGGAACTACCGGAAATAAAAGAAATGGCGGACACGACGGAGCCGGCACCTAAAAAGAAGCATCGGCGCCACCGGAGAAAGAGGAAAAAACCGGACGAACCTTTAACGGAGACCGAGACGGAAGAAAGGGATGAATTAGAAGGCGTTCTTTCGGAAAACGCCCTCCTTGCCAAGTTGCGGGCCGTTTTCGCCGGTGAGGAAGACTGAGTCAACTGCGCCCGAGGGCCTGCGACCTGCGGGTCGCCGCTTCCACCGCAGCCATGATGGTGGCCCTGATTTTCCCCTCCTCCAGGGCCCTCAGCCCCGCGATGGTAGTTCCCCCGGGGGAAGTGACCATATCCCTTAATTCGCCGAAGTGTAAGTCGCTGACAAGGGCGAGTTTTGCCGACCCCAGCACCGTTTGTACCGCCAGCAGCCTAGCCGTCTCTCGATCCAACCCCATCTGAACCCCGCCGTCTGCCAGGGCCTCCATCACGGTAAAGACGTAAGCGGGACCGCTTCCGCTCAAACCCGTTACGGCATCCATTAATTCTTCCTTGACCACGACCGTCTTCCCCACGGCCTCAAAGACCCGGCGGGCGAGAGCCATCTCTTTCTCCGCGGCCTTTCTCCCCGCGGCCAGGGCCGTTGCCCCTTCCCCAATCATGGCTGGCGTGTTGGGCATGGCCCGAATGACGGGGCACTCTTTGCCTAAGCGTTTTTCGATGAAGCCGAGGGGAACGCCGGCGGCAATGGAAACAAGAAGGGTCTCCGTCTTTACCACCTTCGCTATGTCGTCGATTACTTCTCCTACCACCTGGGGCTTCACGGCGAGGATTACCATCTCCGCCTCCGCCGCCCGCCTGTTTAGGGCCGTTGCCTCTATCTCAAACTTCTCCTTTAGTTCCTCCAGGCGCCTGCGGTCTTGATCGGCCACGATGAGTTCCTGGGGAGAAACTATACCGGCCCGGAGGATGCCACCGAGGAGGGCGCCTCCCATCTTGCCTGCGCCGATGATGCCTATTTTCTTCTTTTCTTTCGCCATACTCCCTCCCTCATTTGTGTCCCGTCTCTTTCGCAATGAGTTTCTTTTTTTATTATTTCCGCCGGTCTGTCAACGGGGAAAAACAACGTTGATTCCGAAAGTAAGTTGTGTTACGTCTCGCCAAAAAGGAGTAAAATCGGATGATCGAACGAAGGCGGGTAAGGGAGATAGAGATCGCCGCATGGCGAAACGAGCGAGCGTGGGAGGAAGGGAGAGCGACCTTCGTGTTCATCCCCGGCTCGGGAGGTGATCATACCCTCTGGCTTTACGTCTTAGGTGAGCTCAAGGATGATTTCAATCTCCTGGCCTTGGAATTGCCCGGGCACGGCTCTTCCGGCGGGAAAGGGGAAAACGACGTTTCCGCCTACGTGGGCTGGGTAAGGGATATCTTGGAGGCGTTTGAGGCGGAAAAGCCCATCCTGGTCGGGCATTCCTTGGGGGCGGCCATTACCCTTTCCTTTGCCGAGCGCTACCCGGAAATGATTTCTGCGGCGGTGGCCATCGGCGGGGGCGCGCGCATGCCCGTGAACACCCTGATTCTGGAAACCATTCATAAGGACCTAAAGGGCCTCATGGCCTTCACGGCCAAGATTGCCGTGGCGAAGAAAAACAGGGAGAGGCTGGCAAGTGTCCTCATGGCCCGCTCACCCAATCCCGATACACTCTACGGTGATTTCCAGGCATGCGACCGCTTGGACTTGGATGATGCCTTAGGGGAGATAAAGGTCCCCACCCTCCTTATCTGCGGCATGGAGGATAAGATGACCCCCCCGGAGCTATCGCAGGCGCTCCAAGAGAGAATTCCCGGTTCTCAGCTTGCCCTCATTCCCGAGACGGGGCACATGGTCATGCTGGAGGAGCCCCACCGCCTGGCGGAGATTTTGCGCTCCTTCGCCCGAAGCCTTAAGTAACGGAGGAAAGAGCAATGTTCGTTCTTGCCAACTTTCTCATTGCCCTCGCCAGGGTAATCGACGTGGTGCTGACCATTTACCTGTGGATTGTCATTGTCAGCGCCGTAATTTCGTGGGTGAATCCAGACCCTTACAACCCTATCGTTCGATTCTTAAGGCGGGTAACGGAGCCCATCCTTTCGCGCCTGCGCCGCCTTCTTCCCCTGACGGGCCTGGGCATAGATTTTTCTCCCGTTGTTCTCATCCTCATCATTTACTTCCTGCAATGGTTCCTGGTGAAATCTCTCATTCAGCTCGCCACACGTCTCTAAGGGAAAAATGATTGAAATGAAGGATACCCCTCAAGGGGTGGCAATTCGCGTGCGGGTGGTGCCCAGGGCATCTCGGACCGAGCTGGCCGGCTTTCAGGCAGGGGCCCTCAGGATCCGCGTCACCTCTCCGCCCCTCGAGGGGAGGGCAAATGGGGAAGTGATCGCGTATCTCGCCCGTCGCTTAAAAGTACCCCCTTCCCGGATTTCCCTTACCGCCGGTGAAAAGGCTCGCGTAAAGACCCTCGTATTTAAAGGCATGGGCGCGGCGGAGTTGAAGGCGAAACTATTAGAGGCCCAAAATGGATGAACGGGAAAACGTGAAGGTGGCCAAGGCGGCCGGCGTCGTAGGATTTGCCACCTTGCTTAGCCGCATTTTCGGTTTTCTCCGGGACATGGTGGTCGCCGCCTTCTTCGGGGCGGGGCTTACGACAGACGCTTTCTTCGTGGCTTTCCGCATTCCCAACCTTTTGAGAAGGCTCATCGGAGAAGGGTGTCTCACCGTTTCTTTCATTCCCGTTTTCACCGAATACCTCAAGACCCGCTCCCGCAAGGAAGCGATGGATCTTGCGGACAGCGCCTTTACTGCCCTTTCCATCATCCTCGTGATCATTACGGTGCTGGGCATCGTTTTTTCCCCTTTCATCGTAACCGTCACGGCCCCCGGCTTTCGCCGCATTCCCCATCACTACGAACTTACCGTTTTTCTTACGCGCCTTATGTTTCCCTACATCTTCTTCATCTCCCTCGTGGCACTGTGCATGGGGATCTTGAATTCCCTGCGCCACTTTGCCGCTCCGGCCCTCTCGCCCATCCTCCTTAATCTCGCCATAATTGGGGCAGCACTTTTCGGTCGGGACTTTTTTTCTGAGCCCGTCTATGCCCTCGCCGTAGGGGTCCTCTTGGGGGGGGTGTTGCAACTTGTCTTCCAGTGGCCTTTTCTCGTCCAGATGGGGGTGAAACTTAGATTTCGCTTCGATTTTTCACATCCGGGCTTACGCCGGATAGGGGCCCTCATGCTTCCTGCCGTCTTCGGGGCGGCCATTTACCAGATAAACGTCTTCATCGGAACGATCCTTGCCTCCTTGCTGCCCAAGGGAAGCGTTTCCTATCTATACTACGCCGATCGGATTGTGGAGTTGCCCCTCGGCATCTTCGCCTTTGCCGTGGGAACGGCGGCCTTGCCCAGTCTCTCAGAGCAGGCGGTGAAAGAGCAATACCGGGAGATGAAGAGGACCATTTCCTTTTCGCTGAGCCTCATTTTGTTCGTGACCATCCCTGCCACGGTAGCCCTTGTCTATCTCCGGGTGCCCATCATCTCCGTCCTTTTCGAGCGGGGGGTCTTTTCTTTGAGTGACACACTCCTTACGGCGGATGCCCTCCTTTACTACACCTTGGGGCTCTGGGCCTTTTCTTCTGTCCGCGTAAGTGTTTCGGCCTTCTACTCTCTCCAGGACACGCGCATTCCCATGAAGGGCGCCATTTTGGCGTTGATCGTAAACGTGATCATGAGCCTCATCCTCATGGGCCCCTTAAAGCATGGGGGCCTCGCCCTCGCTACCTCTCTCGGCTCTGCGGCGAACGTCCTTTACCTCTCTTACGTGCTCTGGAGAAGGATCGGCTCCTTTCTCGAGCGGGATTTCTTTACCTCCCTCATCAAGGTGTCTATCGCCTCGGGTGTTATGTTGGTTGCCATGATGCTCTGCGCCCGCTTCTACCCCTGGCTTGAAGGCGCCCCCTTTGCGAGCAGGGCGGTTTATCTCGCCCTTCAAATAGGGGTGGGGCTCTTTGTCTTCGCTTGGTTGGCCTGGCTTTTGAAGACGAGGGAGATGACCCTGCTGGCGGACGCCCTTGCCCGGAAGCTGGGAAAGCAATTGACGAGGAGGCCGTAAGGTGATAGCGTTTAGGCGCGTGAGGTGAAGGAAAATGCTCGATATAAAGTTCTTGCGGCAGAACGTAGATCTCGTCCAGGAGAAGATGCGGGCGCGGGGGATGGACGTGGATCTAAACGAGTTTCGTAAGCTGGATGCCCGGCGCCGGGACATCCTGCAGGAGGTAGAGAGCCTCCGAAACGAGAGGAATACCGTCTCGCGCCTCATCGGGGAGAAGAAGAAGAAAGGAGAGGAGGCCGAAGACTTGATTGCCCGGATGGCGGGTGTGGGGGACAAAATCAAGGCCCTCGATGAGGAGCTTTCTCACTGTGAGGAGGCACTTGCCGCCCTCGTCCTGACCATTCCGAATATACCGCACGATTCGGTCGTCTATGGCGAAGGGCCGGAGGATAACCCCATCATCCGCGTGTGGGGTGAGCAGAGGGAGTTCGACTTTCCGCCCCGGGCCCACTGGGAGATAGGAGAAAGGTTAGGCATCCTCGATTTCGCCCGGGCGGCAAAGATTACGGGGGCCCGGTTTACCCTCTACAAGGGACTGGGGGCCATGTTGGAGCGCGCCCTCATTAACTTCATGTGCGACCTCCACGTCTTCGAACATGGGTATACGGAGGTGTTGCCCCCCTTCATGGTAAACCGCGAAAGCATGACGGGTACCGGTCAGCTGCCCAAGTTCGAGGAGGACCTCTTCCGTGTAGCGGGCGTGGATTACTTTCTCATCCCCACGGCGGAGGTGCCGGTCACGAACATTCACCGGGACGAGATTTTAGAGGAAAAGGACCTGCCCATTCGTTACGTGGCCTATACGCCCTGTTTCAGGGCGGAGGCGGGCTCGTATGGAAAGGATACGCGGGGCCTCATCCGCCAGCATCAGTTCAACAAGGTGGAGCTCGTGAAGTTCACGACACCCGATACGTCCTACGAAGAGCTCGAGAAGCTCACGGCCGATGCGGAAGACGTTTTGAAAAGGCTCGGCATCCCTTTCCGCACGGTTTCCCTTTGTACGGGGGATTTGGGTTTTTCCGCGGCGAAGACTTACGATATTGAGGCTTGGATGCCGGGGCAGGGGGCCTATCGGGAGATCTCCTCGTGCAGTAACTTCGAGGACTTCCAGGCGCGAAGGGCGTCGATCAGGTTTCGACCGGCGGGGGGAGGGAAGCCCCTTTTGGTGCACACCTTGAACGGCTCCGGCCTGGCTGTGGGAAGGACCGTGGCAGCTCTGTTAGAGAATTATCAGCAGTCTGACGGGTCGGTGGTGATTCCCGAAGCCTTGAGAAAGTATTTAGGGGGGATTGACAGGATCGCGCCGGTAGGATAAAGCCCTCGTGGGAGGGATGGCCGAGTGGTCGAAGGCGGCGGTCTTGAAAACCGTTGACCGAAAGGTCCGCGGGTTCGAATCCTGCTCCCTCCGCCAGGAAAGAAAGAAGTGGAGAGATGGCTGAGTGGTCGAAAGCGATCGCCTGCTAAGCGATTGTACGCCCTAAAAAGGTGTACCGCGGGTTCAAATCCCGCTCTCTCCGCCACTTATGATGTCAAGCGCCCATAGCTCAGCTGGATGGAGCGCCAGACTACGAATCTGGAGGCCGGAGGTTCGAATCCTCCTGGGCGCGCCATATTAAAGGGCCTTTTTCGAGGCCCTTTTTTGTTTAAAATCCCTGAGCCTTTTTCACTTTGAGTCCGGGCCAGGGTTTTCTCTCACGGAAAGAACCTTTCCCACTGACAAGTGAAGGAATACGCCGAGGCAGACGAATTCGTGGCTTCAATTACCGTGACTTAAGGCCGCGAGGAAGTGAGGAGGGGGTTCGTTAAGCGATGGGTAAGACAGCAAAGATGAAGGCGCTCCACAAGGAATGGGAAACAATGACCATTCCTAAATCCCGTTTCCAGAGGTAAAGGGCACCCCAGAAGGCGCCTGCTACGAAAGCCGCCCCTACCAACATCAGGCTTTTTGAAAAAACGTGAACACCGGCATAAATCAACGTTGTGACCATGTAACCTGGTACGTTTCCGATTCTGGCCATGAACCTTTCCTGAAGGAAAGAACGCCAAAAGATTTCTTCTCCCGGACCCGTAACTAAAGCGAGAAGTAAAAAAACCCAGAGGCGGCTTGTTTTCGATCCCAGGTCGTAAATAGCCCTGACTTCACTGTGGGCACTGGTTATGAGATAAGGGGAAAGGGTGTAGCCGGCAAGAAAGATGACATATAGCAGCGCGGCCGAGAACGCTCCCATGAGTATATTCTTGAGATGAAAACGAATGGACGGTTTTTGCCAGGCAAACGAATAAACGCTAACAAGGAGGACAGCAAGGCCAATCCTTGCCCAGAAGTTGCCCCAGGGTACGGCAAAGGTAAAGGCCCATGCTGCGGCAGCCAGTAAGATGGCGCCGGTAATCACAGCCAGTGGACCTTCTCGAGCAAGATGGCGATCATGAAAAGGAAACCGAAAACGAGATTATACTTGGCAGTCAGCGCATCGGCCTCGTCCGGTATGCTCTTCTTTAGCGTTTTCAATAAATCTACCGCCCTGGGTAAGGAGAAGAAAGTGAGAAAGGCCCATGAACTTGCAAGGCCCCAGAGCACCATAAGGACAACGGAAGTGTAAGTGAGAATTATAAGACCCATGAAGACGGTCAGGCTCCGTTCTTGCCCCAAAACGATGGCGATGGTTTTTATCTCCCGCCTTTTATCATGGCCTATATCCCTGATGTTATTGGCAAAGAGGACCAGGGCGACGAGCAGGCCGATGGGAATGGAGACGAAGATGGGTTTGAGGGCCACTGCCTTAGCCTGCACGGCATAGGCACCTTCCACCATGAGGGGGCCCCACATGAGAAACACGGCTAACTCTCCCAGTGCATGGTACTTGAACTGAAGGGGGCCCGCCGTGTATAAGAGACATGTAAGTACGCCCAGCAATCCGATCCAGAGAATGTGGGGTGTTCTTGAGTATGCGGCCCCGATCCCGACGATAACTGCTACAACAAGTAGCAGCAATCCTTCTACGAGAACTGCTTTTGCCGTCATAAGACCGGCAAATATGGGGTGGGGTCGGTACTTGACGGTGGGAGAGTCTTTTTCATCTACCCCCTGGACGGTATCGAAATAGTCGTTCAGAATGTTTGCCGCCCCGTGCAGGGCCATGACACCGATAATGGTTATCAAAAACCACAGCCAATTAACGGGATGCTCGGAAGCAGCAACAAGCGTCCCCACGGAAACGGAAATAAAGGACATGGAGAAGGACCAAGGTCTGGTGGCAACAAAATATTTCATCAATCGCGAAGGCAAGATCCGTTAACCTCCCATAAAATTTGTGCTGGTTTATAGTTAAATGGCCCCCTACCGGTCAAGATGGCAATTTTAGGCAGAAGCGGCAACCTTCTGGTTGCCTCACCTTAAAACAGGGCCGGTGCCGATGAGGTGGTGACCTCCGTCGAGAAGGAGGGTTTCCCCTGTGACCAGTACGGCATCTTCGATGAAAAACCGGATGGTATCGGCGACAAGTTCCGGGGTGGCCGTGCGGCGTAGAGGGACGCTATTTTCCAGGTAGGCTTTGTGGGCTTCGTATATTTCCGTCCCCAAGCCACTTCTCAACCATTCGCCCTGGATGAAGCCGGGGCAGACGGCGTTTATTCTGATTTCCGGTCCCAGGGCTCGGGCCAGGGTCACGGTCATGTTGATGAGGGCGGCCTTGGAGGCACAGTAGGCGACCGAACTACCAATCCCCATGACCCCCGCAATGGAAGCCACGTTTACGACACAACCGGCCCCCGTTTTCTTAAGATACGGGGCAGCCCACTTTATCATCTGATAGGGCCCGACCACATTGGTGCCGAATATGTAGAAGAAATCATCCTTCGTTAAGCCCTCGAGATTGCCGTGGCCGCAGAACTTCGTCGTTCCCGCGTTGTTTATCAGGACATCGAGCCTACCCCATTTGTTAATGGTTTCTTCCACCATTTTCCGGCAGTCGTCGTCGCTGGCCACATCCGCTTTCACGAGGAGCGTTTCGGCCCCCATGTTCCTACACGCCTTCTCAACCTCTTTGGCCTCGGCCTCGCTTTTCGAGTAGTTTATGACCACCGCATAACCGCGGCCGGCCAGCAGCTTGGCGGTGGCGGCGCCGACTCCCCTTGACGATCCGGTGATAATTGCCACTTTCTTGTCCGTTGCCATTTAATTCAGCCTCCTTCGACTTTATGGTACTTTTTATCCGTGGCCTAAAAAGAGCCGCTTGGGGTCGAAAATCCGGATCCGGAGGAGATCCTCCAGCGCCGGTGAGGTGAGTGGGGTAGGGGGCTCTTTGACTTTGAGGTCCCAGCCACAGCTTTCCTTGATCTCTCTTATCGTTTCTTCTTCCGTTTGTCCAGGCCGGGGGTAGTAAGCCGTCAGGATAAGTTCCTCGTCCCCAAACCCCTTTTCGAATACCCCCATCTGGGAGACGACGGTTCTTACCTGCTTGCCCGGCGAGGTGATGTAAGGTACCCGTTCGAGAAAACGACTTCTCTCCTGGTGGAGGGTTACCATTATTTCCGAAGCGGCCGAGGCCACGTCGTTGGCCCCGCCGGAACCTACGAGGAAGGGACCGGTGGAAGAAAGCTCCGTCGTGTTCACGTTCCCGAAGCGGTCTACCTGGCCCGCTCCGAGGACGCCGATACTCCTCGTATGCGCCCCTCCCATGATCAGGGCCAGGGTGGTGAAGATATCGGAAATCATCCGGCAAGACGGAATGTTTCTTAGGTTAAAGATGAAGGGATCCGCCGGGCAAGGGATGTATCCGTAAAAACCTACCTCGGCCACGAGCTCTACGGGGAACCCTTCTTTCCTTAACCATTCATGGGCAAGCCAGGCGGCCAGATTCGATACCCCGATCCCACAGAGGATGAGACGATAATCGTTTCTCTCAATTGTCCTTTTTAGCCACCGGGCGGCCGCGTAGATGAGAAGTTCTTGATCGGTGGGGGTGGCGGGGCTTTCAAGGCCGTCTTCGCGCTCGGCTAACTCGGAAATCCACGAGTCTTCCTGGATGCGGCCCTTGAGGAACCACACCCTCTCTTGCCCTAACTTTTTTACGAATTCTTCGTGGTTCCGACAGCTTAAAACCCATTTCTCCACCCAGGCGCGGTAGTCTTCTTCGCTTCGGCAGGCCTTTCTCGCCTCCAGGATGAACTCCTCGTCCTCCCCATAGCCCTCGCCACCCATAAGACCCCACGGGTGCATGCCCGTCGGGTGGGCGCCGAAGGGGGCGGGGCAGACGGCCCGGACGATATAACTCGGAATCTTCACCAGAGGGGAATGTCTCCGAATGAAATCGGCCTCCACCACCTTTTCCACCGTTACGATCACCCCCTCTTTGGCGGCGAGGGGGCCGTAAAAGTTGCCGTGATAGGGAGCGGCCAGAATGGTATTTCCCTCGGGATCGGCGGCCCAGCCGTGGACGAGGCTGATATCCGGCTTAAGGGCCTTGACGAGATGGAGCTTTTCTCCCGTGCCAAAGGGGTCTTCGAGGGTTCGAAAGCTATCGGGGTTGTCCGAGGCGATGGAGCTGCCATAAAGAGACTTCGTGGGAAAAGCGGGGACTCCCATAGCGCCCGCCATCAGGCGCTCCGTGATGGAAAGGAAGGACCAGTTTTCGTGTTCCACTTTGCCTTCTTTGAAGGCCCGCGAGAGGATGGGATTAGGGCCCGGAAAGGGATAGCCGTCCCCATTAAAACCGGAGATGATCTTGCGGCAAAGGCCTCCGAATACGTAGAGAGCAAAGTTGTACACGCCTCCACCCGTAGAGATGAGGATGAATTGTGGATTCTTGCCCCAGAACTGGCGCACGATTTCGTAGTGGGCGGCCATGGGTACGGAAAGGCCTGCCCCGTGATGGATCATCATGCCAGGGCGCACGAATTTCCTCACCGCCTCCGAAAGTGCCATCACTTTGCCGGTGGACGGAGCGGTCAGACGGTCGGAGAGAATTTCCCTCAAGTTTTCTTTCACCACTACCCTCCTTATGCTTCCCCAATTTAAGGCCTCATGCCCCTCTTTTTCGGCCCGAGTTCGTGGGGCAAAAGCCGGTAGGCCGTATTAACCCAATCACAGAGAAGGGGCCTCGTGTCGCGAGGGTCTATAATCTCCTCGATACTGAAGACCTCCGCCGATCTGAAGGGGGAGGAGAGCTTATTTAAGCGCTCCGCAATTTCTCTTTCCGTGGCTTCCGGATCGGGGGCAGATTCAATCTGGCGCCGGTAAGCCGCCTTCACCCCTCCCTCGATGGGAAGGGAGCCCCACCGACCGGAAGGCCAGGCGTACCTCAAGTTCAGCCGTCCCGTATTTCCGTGGTTGGCACCGGCCACGCCGAAGACACGCCCTAAGATGATGGAACACCAGGGTACGGTGGCCTGGCAGACGGCAAACATGTAACGGGCGCCGAACCTTATGGTAGCCTCTCTTTCTGCCTGCGGACCGATCATGAAACCCGGAATATCGACGAAATTTACCACCGGTAGGTGGAATGTGTCGCACAGATCGATGAAGCGGACCATCTTATCTGCGGCCTGGGCAGTAATGGCGCCTCCGTAGTGCATGGGGTCGCTTGCCAGAACCCCGATGGGTTTGCCCGATAAACGGGCAAGCCCAGTGACGACGGGCTTTCCGTGGCGAAAGCCGATTTCAAAAAAAGAGTCTTTATCCAGGACGAGGGAGAGAATTTTCCGGATGCGATAGGGTCTTTTCAGGTCGTGAGGAATAATGTGTAAGAGATCTTCTTCCCTGCGATCCGGCGGGTCGGTGGGTGTGAGGCAGGGGGGCATTTCGTAGACGGAGTCGGGCAAATAGGAGAGAAATTTTCTCATCTGTTCGAAGGCGTCTTCTTCCGACTCGGCTTCGTTATCTACGGCACCGAATCCGGCCGTGTGAATTTGTGAGCCACCCAACTCTTCCTTTGAAATGGGCATGCCGAAAGCTGCTTCCACAACGGGAGGCCCCGCAACGAAGAGCTGGGCCGTATTTTTCGGCATGACGGAGAAGTGGGAGAAGACGGCCCTTGCCGCTCCCAGGCCCGCCACAGAACCCATGACACCGGAAATGACGGGGACCGTGGAGAGGAGCTTCACCATAATATCCACAGCGGGATTGGCCGGGACGTACGTGCGACCTATCATCTCGATGGTCTTTACGCTTCCGCCGCCGCCCGTGCCGTCTATGAGACGAATGATGGGCAGTTTGAGTTCTAAGGCCATCCGCTCCGAAAATTCCCTCTTACCCCTAATCCCCGCATCGGCCGCCCCGCCCCGGATGGTGAAGTCATCGGCGCCCACCACGACCTTGCGCCCGTTTATCTTTCCTGTCCCCATGACGAAGTTGGCGGGACGAAACTCGGAAATTTTATCCCCCTCGTAGGTAGCCACCCCCGTGATAGAACCCAGCTCGCAGAAGGTACCGGGGTCGAGGAGTTTGGCTATGCGCTCCCGGCACGTGTACCTGCCTGCCGAATGCTGCCTTTCTATGCTTTCCGCTCCCCCCATCTGGCGGGCAAGTTCTTTGCGATAGGCAAGCTCTTCTATTTCCTTAAGCCAGCCGCCTCTTTCTTTCTCGCTCACTTTGTCCCTACCTTTCACCCTAAAACACTTTGCTTACATACCCTTTTTCAGGGCGCCCTTTGCCAGCGCCTCTCGATCGCCTCCACTCATGCCGGCGATGTAACGGACCAGCTTTTTCCTGGACTCGATGTCGTACTGGGTCGTAATGGCAATCTGCTCCATAATGGGCGAACCACCACCGTGGTAGGAACCAATGTTGCTCACGCCTCCCATAGCAGAGCAGAGGATATCCCCCAGGTAGCGCCAGAACTGGGCCTGGTCTTCCACGGGCATCTCGGGGTTCCTCTTCGTGTACCGAAGGAGCTGCGGACCCGTCTCGGGATTGACAAAGTCTTTCTCATGGGGGAACGTTGCCACCACCCCACCGGCAATATCGCAGAGGATTTCCATCTCCCGGAAGACCGCCTCACCCGTCAGGCACCTGCCCACGTTACAGTAGATGGAATGGGGAATGTAAGAGCCGGGACCGTAGGGGATAAAGCCCCGGCCGGGCATGAAGACCCGCGGACCACCCAAAGAAGAGGCCGTGTACCCCGCCGCATAGCCCAACTCCGTCACCATGATAATTTCCGCGAGCTTCTCCCTTACGTGGGAGGTCTTGTGGATGTTGTTCACCTCCGCCGCCAGGGCCGCGGTCCCGATAAGCATATCACCGATAGCCGGCTTGCATCCCGAGTAGGAATGACGGTGGAAAAGGGCAAAGAGCAACGCCAAAACCCCACCATGCTGCCACTCCCCAGCCAAAAACACCCGCTCCCAAGGAACAAAACAATCCTCAAAAATCAAATAGGAGTCCGTGGAGCCTTCCGCAAACCCCCTTTTGAAGAACTCTCTCTTCCGGAGGCTATGAATGGTGACCACCTGTTTCAAGCCGTCCCAGTCGCCGGGAATGGCAAAAGAAACGGCATAATCCTTATCCTGAGGACGCAACGCCCGAGTAGGCACCACAAGTATCTCATCCGCCACCGAAGCCTCCGAAATGTGAAGCTTACAACCCTCCACCACAATACCATCCTTCAACCTCTCCTTAATCCGCACATACACACTCGGATCCGGCTGCTCCGCCGGCCTCAACATCCGATCCCCCTTCACATCCGTCTGACCACAACAACCAATCAAATCCTCCGTCTGAAACCGAATAAGCCACTTCTTAAAATTCTCATGATACTCCGTCGCCCCATTGTTCATCTTGTCCGCTTCATAGGAAACATTGTAAATGGCATTAGCCGCATCAATCCCCATACAACGCTGAATACAACCCCCCACCTTCTGGCAAAGCATGCGCGTCATGTCCTGCTTCTTGTGCAAATCATCCGTGTTCTGATGAATGTGGGTAAAACGATTGATCCGCTCCCCCGTGAGATGGGAAATGGCCGTCATGAGCTCCTGATTCTCCGGCTTGAGCGCCTCATCATAGGTAGTCCCAATCGTGTTGATACAGTCCATCTGAAGCTCGTCCGTCCGGTCGATCCGCTCGCCGTCCACGTAAATGTTTCTCTTCATTTTCGAGAGACGCTGGATGTAATCTGCCTTGGTTTTCATTTAAGTCCTCCTTTTTTCTTCGGTGTGTCTAATGTTCCGTGGGAATTACCACGCTTAAAGGGTTTGAGGCCCTCTTCAATTAAATGTCCGTATACCCCCATGAAAACTGTACGTCAAGGTCGAGGAACTTTTCTTGTCAGAAATTGGTGATTCATGGTAAGGGGAA
>ERZ795046.676-NODE-676-length-39991-cov-10.376177_pt1 | contig 39991 bp, 26 predicted proteins | sample MGYA00375130_ERZ795046 | MGnify/ENA primary metagenome ERZ795046 (study PRJEB30175, sample SAMN05720202) | activated sludge metagenome | isolation source: anaerobic digester from wastewater treatment plant | place: Japan | collected 2015-05-15 ...
CAGGATACGCCGCCTTTTTGTTCACGCCATCCACAAGAATTGGTTATATCTCGGCCTTGGCGGCCACCGCCTCGGCCGCGGTCGTCAGCGCTCCAAGCGTTGCAGCGCACTGCTGCACGTTCGCGCGAGCCTGGTCGAGCAATGCCGGCGGGATGGGTGCGGATTTCTTGCGTTCCATGACGTGGATTCTCAGCGCATGCCGAGCGAGGCACGTGTCCTAACGACACGATCCCTGAAAGGGCGTGAAGTGTCGGGCCTCGCGGACACCGACCACCTGCCCCGCTCGGATAACTGCATCTTGAGATTTCAAAGATCGCGTCGTTAGGTGCGTTCAGTCTCGCACCCGGGGCGCTGGGTGTCAAGGGTGTTTCTGGCAGAATCTCTGAAGGGATGGCCCGAGGCGGGTTTCCGGATTCCCGCCATTGCCCCGTGGCCCGGGTCGGCCAACACGGCACGGGACCGGGCTGGACGGCATCCGGGGCGGGCCTGGTGGTGGGGTCGCGGGCAGGGTCGGCCAAGCGGCCGGTCAGGCGATCTGGTTCACGCACGAGACCGCGGCCATCTTGGCCCGGGCCCGCACGGTCGCCTCTTTCTCGTCGCTGGCGAAGACCTTCATCTTGACCGCCTTGCCGCTGGCATCGAAGCCGCGGACCAGGAACTGCGGCACCGTCGCGGCCGGCTCGGCCGGTGCGACGGGCACCGCCGGCCTGGCCGCTGCCGGCGTGGTCGCCGCGGACTGTGTGGCCGCGATCGCCGCCTGGCGGTTGGCCGCGGTCTGCAGGTCCACCAGCTCGCCGAGCAGCTCGTGAGCACTGAACAGCAGGGCGAACGGATAGGCCGAGATCATCACGCCCACGCCGGCCAGGATCAGCTCGGCCTCCTGCTTCCAGATCCCGACGGCGATGCCGACCAGGCCGACCAGCACGCACAACAGCAGGATCATGTTGCCGACGGACGACACGGCCGATCGAAGTGCATTCTTCGCCATGTGTGTAACCTCCGGGGTCGCGGGATGCGTGGCGCCGGACGGGCCGCCGAAGTGAACGCCGCCCCCATTCTACGCGCCGGGCCCGGTGCGAGCAACTTCCCTCGAGCCATCGCGGCCGGTCCCGCCCCGATGGCCGAGCCGAAGCCGCGCACCTGTCATGATCGAGAAAACGCATCAGAGCCCCGCTGTTGAATTCGGACGTCCGGATGCCCAGCCCGGCCGCCGCCGCCATCGTGGCGCCCGGTCTCTGCGTGCGGGCCCGGCCGGATTCCGGCCCGACCACCAGGCCGCCGAGCGTCCGGCCGACCGCCTGCCGGCACCCGGGGGGATACCCATGCGCCAAAAACGCGTGTGTGTAAGCGATGGGGCACAAACGGTCGCCCGTCCCCGGACGCTGGAGGATTTTGGATGCCCCCCCTCGACCCTCTGCCGGCCCGCCTGGACGGCCACAGGACGCCCACACGTGCCCGCTGCTGGCCCGCTTGGTCGTTCGACCTGGCCGGATCCACCGGTGTGTGACAGAGAAGAGTTTGTGACACTAGAGGGAATGCCACTTGTGACACTAGAGGGATTTCGCTTGTTACATATAGTGACCGCCCCGCCCTTATTCTGAGTTCCTTCATCCCTCATCCTGAATCCCTCTTTCAGACTCCCTACCTCTCGAAGATTCTTTCTTCCTTATATGTGCTATATGTAACACTTCAGCCGCGGGCCGATCCTGTACGAGGTAGTGTCAACTCCTGTGTAAATTGCCTCGGGGCATCCTGCCGGTCCTCTTCCTCACGCCACCTTCGATTGCTTCTTTGAGGATGAAGACGGAAGTGGTACCGTCGGGCACAGGTGTGCCGACCGCAGTCGCCGCCATCCCTTGCTCAATCGCTCGATGACCTGGTGCACCAGGTACACGCTGCTCTTGGTCCTCTTGAACCGCTTGGCCGCTTTTGTCCGCAGCCGCATCGCTGCGCGCGAGTTTGGAAGAAACTCTGACCGTACATCGACTGGGTATTCCCGATCCGCTTCACAAGAGTCTGCAGAGCACCAACCTCATCGAAAGCGCGATTCACACCACGCCAGCGCTGACGAATCGGGTGAACCGATGGTCGAGCAAGGACATGCGTTTACGTCGGTCGGCCTCGGACTTGCTGGCAGCAGAGAAACGCTTTCGACGTGTACGCGGCTGCAAGCTGATGGCTTCCCTGATTGAATCGCTGGGAGCACAACCGAAGGCAGCGTAGCGTGATGATCCTTCGCGGTCATCAACGCCGCGGTCCGCCGGCGTCCCGTAGACGCGAAAGGGGCCTGGCGCGATCGCCAGGCCCCTTCGGTCCGGATTTCTACGAAAGTTGGGTCGACCCAAGACAGGGGCCGACACTTGTCGCCCAAGAGTGTCGATCTCGCCAAGCCGTCAGCGAGGCAGCCGGCCGATCAGCGCTTGGCCTTGCCGAAGTTCTCCTCCACCTGCTTCCAGTTGACCACGTTCCACCACGCGTCGATGTACTCCGGCCGACGGTTCTGGTACTTCAGGTAGTAAGCGTGCTCCCAGACATCCAGCCCCAGGATAGGCTTGTAGCCGTCCATGACCGGGCTGTCCTGATTGGCGGTGGAATGCACGACCAGTTTCCCCGACGGGTCCAGACTCAGCCACGCCCAGCCCGAACCGAATCGCGTGGTGGCCGCCTTGGTGAACGTCTCCTTGAAGTTGCCGAACCCGCCGAACGTGCTCTTGATGGCCTCGGCGATCTGGCCGGCCGGTTCACCTCCGCCGCCTGCGCTCTTGGGGGCCATCAGCGGCCAGAACAGACTGTGGTTGTAGTGGCCGCCGCCGTTGTTGATCACCGCCTGGCGGATGTCCTCGGGCACGGACTTGATGGCCGCCAACAAATCCTGCACGCTCTTGCTCGCCAAATCGGGATGCTTCTCCAGAGCGGCGTTCAGATTGTTGATGTAAGCCTGATGGTGCTTGCCGTGATGGATCTTCATCGTCTGCTCGTCGATGTACGGCTCGAGGGCGTTGAAGTCATACGGCAAGTTCGGAAGTGTGTGCGGCATACGATTCTCTCCTTTAGCCTTGTTTTCCGTTGTTTGCTGGCCGAGAGCTTCGGTCAGGCGCGATGCACACAGGGCCACGGTGCCGGCCCCTGCCATCTGCATGAACTGCCGGCGCGGAATGCCTCGATGCATGTTGTCCTCCCCGAATTCCCTATTGTTCCAAAAAACCGATCTTTAAATAAATCGAGTCATTGTAGGACGCGCGTCCGGTTCCGCCCAATGCCAACGACACCAAACTGTCAGTCGAGGTCCGTCGGCCGCCCTGGCTCGAGAACGAGCCTCGGGCGATCGCCGACGGAGTGTCGTTCGGGCCGGTGCCATTCGCCTGGGGAGGAGTTTTGATTCAATGCTGGGGCCGAGTGGAGCGATAATGTATAATTGACAGGAAGATAGCGGTCCGGCTGTCCCCCGTGCGATACCGGACCGCAGCGGCTCGTCGAGGGAGGCTGTGCCATGATCCGAAACGTCTGGCTGGTTGCTGCAATCGTCGCCGTCGCATCCGCGGGCCCGCCGACACTCGGCCAGCACTACATCCAGGGCGGGAATGTCCTCGACGCCAACAACCGGATCGGTTCCGGCGGCTTGAACTACGGCGGTCCGGTTTTTCGGCCCAACTCCACCAACCGGATCGTCACCGGCAACGTGACCGGCGGCCGGGCCTTCCGCGGCTACTCGCCCATTCGTGACCCGAACTCGTTCTACCTCGGCGCCTCGCCCAGCGGCACGGGGCTTTCCGGCACCGGTCTGATCGGCGGCGAAATCGGCTCGCTGCCCTCCGATCGCCTCAGCACCTACCGGCGTGACTCCGTGGACATCAACACATTGCGCCGGCTGAGTGTCGCGCCGACCGCAACCGCACTGCCTTACTATCCCCAGTCGAGCACGGTTCTGGAAACCGGACAGATCCTCCGCGGGCTCAATCGGCCCGGAACATCCGAACTGCTGTCCAGCTACGTGCCGCTGCAAACCAACTTCTACACGCAGCCGGTCAATCCGTTGGATGCGTCGCGCAACCGGCTTGTGGGGGCCCCTCTGAGTGTGGATTCCCGCCTGGTTCGAGTCGAAACCGGTAACGTGCTCACCGGCCCGGTCAACCGCCGGCTGCTGGACAGCTCTCTGTTTGGCTCCGTTCGCCAAGTGCCGCTTTCCCAAATCGCGGGTGAAGCCGGCGTCAATGGAGTGCCGACCGTGAATCCGCGGGCCGGGCTGCCCGACCGAGCCGCGCGTACAGGCGAGCAGCAACGGCTGGACGGAACGGATGGCAGCCTCCAGGATCGCGGACTCACGCCGCGGACCGCCGATCCATGGCGCACGCCCTCGATTCTTGGCGAGCCCGGCACCGGCGATCAGCCGACCGGCCTGCCCTCCGACGGCACCCAGGCCCGGCTCAGCCGCCGCTTGGGCGAGCCTGAAGTCTCCGGCGACACCGCGACCGGAACACTGGCTCGGCCACTGGGCCAGCCGGAAGAGGCCGCAACCGGCCAGAACGCACTGCGGCGAGGTCTCGGTCCGGTGGAAGGCGGACCGCTGCCTCTGTTCACCGGACAGGTGGAAGAACGCACCAAGAAGGAACTTGACGCAGCCAGCGAGTTGCTCGCCAACAAGCAGTACTACGACGCTGCAAGTCGCTTCGAGCGAGCTCACGCCACCGACTTGCGCAACCCCCTACCGTTGCTCGGCCGGGGCATGGCCCTGCTTGCCGCCGGCGATTACACCAGCAGCGTCAACAGTCTGTTCCTGGCCTTCGACATGGCCGGACCGCAGGCGGTCGAGATCGATCTGAAGCCGTTCACGCCCGACCTGGAGATTCTCGATCGGCGGCGGGCCTTCCTCGAGAAGCAGCTCGACATCTATGAAGACTTCCGCCTGCGATTCCTGCTCGGCTGGGCCGAGTACGTCAGCGGCATGCGCGAGCCGGGCATCAAGAACATGCAGGAAGCCGCCAAGGCCGCACCAGCCTCCATGGACAAGCTCCGGCAGTTCGTCGATGCTCTGGCCGCACGCCAGTCGCTCGAGCCGCGGGCCCCGGCCACGCAGCCCGGCTGATCCCGGAACGATCATGTAAATTGACGGAAGACAGGAGGAAACGAGGGCCTCCCCCTCGACTCCACCTGTCTTTCTTTCTGTCCTGCCGGCAGCGCCCCAATCCCGCGCAATTCCTGAATGGCTCTGGGCTTACCGAGCCTTGCCCGCTATGATTGGGACCAGGACCCTGTGTACCAACCTCCAGCCAAGGGCATCGTGCATGACCAATAAGTCGGTCCAAGTTGAGGAAATCAAGCGGGCCAAGGACGGGCTGGATGTCTGGGAGGACATCCACCGCTACGCCGCATTGGGTGACTACAGCGCCATCGAGCCGGATGACTTCGAGCGGTTCAAGTGGTACGGCATCTACCGTCAAAAGCCCAAGGACGGCTACTTCATGTGCCGCATCAAGATTCCGGGCGGCGCCCTCACCGCCCCCCGGCTGCGCGAGATCGGCACCATCTGTAACCTGTACGGCCGCGGCATCGGCGACGTGACCACGCGACAGGACATCCAGCTGCACTGGGTGCGCATCCAGGACGTGCCTGACCTGTTCGACCGCATCTACAACAAGCTGGGCATGTACCAGGAGTTTTCGTGCGGCGATGCCCCCCGCAACACCACTGCCTGCCCACTGGCCGGCGAGATCGCTGACGAGATTGTGGATTGTGGCCCGTTCGCGCAGGCCATCGCCGACATGTACCGCCAGGGCGGCAAGGAATTCAGCAACCTGCCCCGCAAGTTCAAGTCGGCCATCGGCGCCTGCCGGATCCATTGCTACGCCCCGCAGATCAACGACGTGGCTATGTTCGGCGTCGAACGCAAGCGGCCGGACGGCCAGACGGAACGCGGCTTCGGATTGTGCGTCGGGGGCAGCCTGCGCGATACGCCGTTTTTCGCCCAGTCGCTGCGGGTGTTCGTGCCGCCCGATCTCGAACTGATCAAGGACATTTTCCGCAAAGTCGCCCACATTTTCCGTGACCAGAGTTCGCTTCGACAGGGCCGGCTCAAGGCTCGTCTGAAGTTCTATGTGCAGGAAATCGGCTGGGCAGCCTTCCGCGACCAGCTCGAGGACTACCTCGGCTACAAGCTCGAACACGACGACAGCATCGTCGGACCGGACGGAGCGGGCAACGACGACCACGTGGGCGTGGGCCGGCTTCGCAACGGTTTGAACTACGTGGGCATCCCCATCGCCCGCGGCCGGCTCACCGGCGATCAGCTTATTCGCATCGCCGACTTGGCCGAAAAATACGGCCAGGATCCGCGGCGGCAGATCAACACCACCATCAAGCAGAATATCATTCTGCTCAACATCCGGCCCGACCAGACCGCCGACCTGTGCAAGGAACTCGAGGATCTCGAACTCCCCGTGAACGCGCATCCGCTGCGTCAGCAGCTCATCAGTTGCACGGGCACGCAGTTTTGCAATCTCGCCATCGTGGAGACCAAGGACCGGGCCAAACGCATTCTCGAGTACCTCGAGCAGAAGGTGCCCATGACCGAGCCCGTTTTCATCTCGGTCTCGGGCTGCCCGAACAGTTGTGCCCAGTACCAGATCGCCGACATCGGCCTGCAAGGCACGCTCTTCACCTACAAGGGCGTCAAGGGCGTCGAGCATTACCACGTGCTCGTCGGCGGACGCATGGGTGTGCGGCCCGAGTTCGGCCGGTTCATCTGCACCGAGGATACCAAGAAGGTGAAGGTGCCTGCCGAGCTGATCCACCTGGCCATCGAACGGCTCATCCGAGCGTGGCAGGCCGATGAAGCGGAAGCCCGCGGCAGCTCTGCGAACGGTAAGGGTCGTTCCTTCGCCGACTGGGCCAACGCGCAAGACATGTCGCGTCTGGCCGAGTTGGTGACCATTCCCGACGATCTCGCCGCCACTCAATAGAGCCGCTTGGCCTCGAATCGCGCATTTGACGGCGACCGCCGCCTCTGGTGAAAATACGCACTGAAGGCGGCGATTGCGGCCGACCTTCGGGGGCGAGTTTCTCTTGTTTCTGCAGGAAAACGCATTGGAGCATTCCCAGTCCGGTTCGCGTCGTGTTCTGGCCGTCATCTGCGGCCTGTGGTTGCTGTTCGGACTGGCCCTGCTCTGTGCCGGCCCCATCCTCAACAGCCACGAAGCCATCGTCGCCCAGATCGCTCGTCAAACGCTCCAGGACGGCGAATGGATCGTGCCCCACTACCTCGAACTGCCCTTCCTGCTCAAGCCGCCGCTCACGCCCTGGCTCGCGGCGATCGCCGGCTGGATCGGGCCCGCCGACGGCGTCACCGGGTTGCCCGTGAGCACCGCGACCGCTCGGCTCCCCTCACTCCTGGCCACGCTGGCGACCGTGCTGCTGCTGTACTCGCTCGCCTCCTCCATGCACGGCCGGAGCATCGGGTTGTGCACGGCATTCATCTACGCCACCTCCGCCGGCGTCATGGCCTTCGCCCTCAACGCCACCAGCGAAGCCTTGCTCGCGACGTTCTGCGCATGGGCGTATGCCGAGTTCTGGTGGTCACGCGAGGCCGTCGGCCGCCGGAAGACGCTTCATCAGGTGTTGTTCTATGTCGCGTTCGGCCTGGCCATGATGGCCAAAGCCCCCATGCCGCTCGTCGTCGTGGCGCTGCCCCTGGCCGCCTGGTGGTGGACCGAGCGGTCACTCACCCGGTTGGCCGATGGCGGTCTGCGAGCCGCCCCTCGCGCGGCCAAAACGTTGGGCCGCGACATTCTCGGGCAGTTCCGCGCGGGCCTGACGGATCTGGGACTCTGGTGGGGGCTGCCGATTGCGTTCGGCTTCCTGCTTGCGTGGATGTGGGCGGTCTCCCGAGAGGTGCCCTACATCTGGGAGCTTTGGGATGCCGAATACTTGCATCGCCTGGAAGACCGTGAGATCTGGCCTGCCACGCATGGCTTCTGGTATTACCTGCCCATCCTGGTGGGATTGACCGCGCCCTGGCTGCTGTCCATGCCCGAAGCGCTGGCCGGCCCCTTCCTGCGCCGCTACAGCGAGCGTCGCCGGCCCATGCTTTACGCGTGGTACTGGGTGGTCGTGACCACGCTCGTCCTGTCGTGCATGCACTTCAAACAGGATTATTATCTCATTCCCGTTCTGCCCGGATGCGCACTGCTCCTGGGGCCGGTGCTGCACAAGCTGCTCTTCGAGCCGTCCGCGCCGCTGAGCCGAACTATGGTCCGTGCCATCCTCGGCGGCGTCGTGTTCGTGCTCGTGGCCACGCCCATCATCTGCTGGCTGACATTCGGCGACGAAATCGCCAGCAAGAAAGTCAGCACGCTGGCCGTGCTCGGCCTGGGCGTGCCCTTCGGCGGAGGCATCCTGCTGGCCACGGTGCTCTTCCTGCGTGGACGCAAGCCGGCCGCGTTCTACACCGTCGGCATCGCCGGCTTGGCAGTGTTCGCCTGCGTCTGGCTGTCTCCCGGCTCCCACGCCAGGCAACTCCACGAGCAGCTTGCCCTCGTCGAGGGCTTGCGCCGGGCGGGCGTCGGCGAGCATGCGAAGGTGTACTGGGGCAGCAGCGTTCCGGACGGCCGCGTCACCTTCTACGGCAACCGCTGGATCCATCAGTTGGGCGACCCCTACGCCCTGCGGGCCGAGGCGGACACCAGCGAGCCGATGACGCTCCTGCTCGAAATGGCTTCCAAGATTTGCACCATGCTCGAAGGCGAGCGCGTCTATTTCGTTTTCACCCGCGACCGGTTCGGCCTGCTGAAGTGGTTGGCGCGTCCAAAGGCGACCGTCTTGTTCGAAGTGGACCGCGACCCTCCCGGCCGCGATGAAGATGACTGGGTCGTCGTGACCAACGCGAGCGAGCCCGCCTCGCCGCAGACGGCGTCGTCACCCGCTTCGCCTCCAGCTTCGCGCCCCGCGACAAGCTCGCCAGCGAGTCAGCTCGCTCCGTGAGCCGCCGGTCAGAACTCCTCGGCCATCCATTCCCCGCCGTGCTCGGGGTTGCCGACGAGTCGCTGGTTGGACAGGTCACCCCACCAATCCATCAGTTCGAGCGGAATGGCCAAGCAGAGGCAGCCGGTCGGCCGGTGATTCCATCACTTCCGTAATGCAGTCGCGACCCTGCACGTGCAGTTTGGCTACGCCGTAGATCCCCAAGCTAAGCGGGCCCGTGACCGTGCGAGCCTCTTTGGTGCGTTGAAAATGGAGACCCAATTGCTCGATGAGGGGTTTCGGAAGGCAAAGATAGGTCACGCCGGAATCCACCAGGGCCTCGATCCGGGCCCGGCGCACGTGGTCGTTCGTGATCTCGCCTCGCATGACACGCTCGAGATCGCCGTAACTTTCGGTCGAGCTGCTGGCTTCTTGATTGTACCAATGGCACTGATTTATCCCAAACGCTCCAAACGCTTGATATTAGGCCCGCACGAACCGCAAGCCGCCCCTGATCCTAAAGAACTCACAGCCCCGCCCTGGACAGGCGGCCAGTTTTCCTTGCCATCTTGCTCGCGGCGGGTACCATCGACGGAGGGCGGCTACCATTGATGCGGAGACGACCCGCGCGAGGCCTCCAGGGACGGTCGAGACGGTCATGGCTGAATTGAACTTCACACACCTGCACGTGCACTCGGACTACAGCCTGCTCGATGGAGCGGCGCGAGTGGACAAACTCGTCGAACGCGTCAAAGCCCAGGGCGGCAAGGCGGTCGCGGTCACCGACCACGGCAACCTGTTCGCCGCCGTCAACTTCTACCAGACCGCCCGCAAGGCCGGCATCAAGCCCATCATCGGCTGCGAAGTCTACATCGCTCCCGGCGATCGTCGCGAAAAGGACGCCAAGGGCATGAAGGAGGCCAGCCACCACCTCCTCCTGCTCGCCGAAAACCTCACCGGCTACAAGAACCTCCTGCGGCTCACGTCGCGGGCCTATCGCGAAGGTTTCTACTACAAGCCCCGCGTTGACCGCGAACTGCTCCTCGAACACCATGAGGGCCTCATCTGCACCAGCACCTGCCTGGGCGGCGAGATCCCTCAGGCTCTGCTCCGCGAGCGTCGCAAGGACGCCGAAGAAATCGCCGAGTTCTACCTCAAACTCTTCGGCGAGGAGCGGTTCTTCATCGAACTGCAGGATCACGGCCTGGAGGAGCAGCGGCTCATCAACCCCGAGCTGGCCGATCTGGCCCGCAAGCTCGGCGTCGGAACCGTCGTCACCAACGACGTGCACTACCTCGAACACGAAGATCGCGAAGCCCACGAGGTGCTCTGCTGCATCAGCACCGGCAGCAAGCTTGACGACCCCGACCGCTTCCGATTCGAGACCGACCAGTTCTACCTCAAGACGCCGCAGGAAATGTACGACCTGTTCCGCGCCTATCCGGAGGCCCTGGCCAACACCAACCGGATCGCGGACATGTGCAACGTGGAACTGCCCCTGGGCGAGCGTCATGCCCCGGTCTACCAGGTGCCCGGCGGCAAATCCGCCGACGAGTATCTGCGCGAACTGGTCTACGAACGCGCGGTCAAGAAGTACCCGGAACTCACGGACGAAATTCGCGAGCGCATCGACTACGAGTTGAGCGTCATCGCGTCCAAAGGCTTTTCCAGCTACTTCCTCATCGTGTGGGATTTCGTCAACTATGCCCGCTCGCGCGGCATCCCCTGCGGCGGCAGAGGCAGCGCCTGTTCGACGGTGGTGGGCTATTGCCTCGATCTGTCCGCCCCCGACCCGCTGCGCTACGAGCTGTACTTCGAGCGGTTCATGGATCCCGACCGCGACGAGATGCCCGATATCGACATGGACATCTGCCAGAACGGTCGCGAGGAAGTCATCGAATACGTCCGGCAGAAATACGGCCACGTCGCCCAGATCATCACCTTCGGAACGCTCAAGGCCCGAGCGGTGGTCAAGGACGTCGGCCGCGTGCTCGGCCTGGGCTTTGACGACACCAACGCCATCACGAAGCTCATCCCCGAAGAGCTCAAGATGACCATCGACAAGGCGATGGCCCAGGAACCCGAGCTCAAGCGGCTATACAACGAGAACGAACAGATCCGTCGCGTCATCGACATCAGCCGCCGGCTCGAAGGCCTCGCCCGCCACACCGGCATCCACGCCGCCGCCGTGGTCATTTGCGACGAGCCGCTCGACAACTTTGTCCCGCTCTACCAGCCCGGCAAGTCCAAGGAACTGCTCACCCAGTTCGACGGACCGGGCGTGGAAGCATGCGGCCTGCTGAAGATGGACTTCCTGGGCCTGCGCACGCTCACCGTCATCGAGCGGGCCCGCCAGCTCGCCGAGCGCAACTACGGCATCAAGCTCGACCTCGAAAAGATCCCGTTGGACGACCACGCAGTCTACGAACTGTTCATCCGCGGGGACACCAAGGGCATCTTCCAGTTCGAATCCGGCGGCATGCGCGATGTGCTCATGAAGATGCGGCCCAACCGCATCGAGGATCTCATCGCCGCCAACGCCCTTTATCGCCCCGGGCCGATGAAGTACATCGACCAGTACATCGCCCGCAAGCACGGCGAAAAGTGGACCACGCCCCACCCGATCATGACCGAGGTGCTCAACGAGACCTACGGCATCATGGTCTACCAGGAACAGGTGTCCCGCCTGGTGAACCGGCTCGGCGGCATCGAGCTGAAGAAAGCGTTCCGGCTCGCCAAGGCCATCAGCAAGAAGAAGACCAACATCATCGAGTCCATGCGGGGCGATTTCCTCGACGGCTGCGTGGCCAAGGGTGTCGCCCGCGAAACGGCGGAGCAGATCTTCGAGGACATCCTCGAATTCGGCAGCTACGCCTTCAACAAGGCCCACTCGACGGGTTATGCGATCGTCGCCTACAAGACGGCCTACCTCAAGCACTACTACCCGACCGAGTACATGGCTGCCCTGCTCACGTTCGAAATGGGCTCGACGGAGAAGGTCTCCGAGTACATCGAAGAGTGCCGTAAGATGGGCATTCGCATCGCCCCGCCGGACATCAACGTCTCGGAGAACGACTTCACCGTCGTGGGCCAGGGCGAGAAGCTCATCCGCTTCGGTCTGGGCGCGATCAAGGGCGTGGGCGAGAAGGCCGTCGGCGCCATCATGGCCGCCCGCGCCGAGGGCGGGCCGTTCAAGTCGATCTTCGACTTCTGCGAACGCGTGGACCTGGGAGTGGTCAACCGAGCAGTCATCGAAGCACTCATCAAGTGCGGCGCCTTCGATTCCACCGGGGCCATGCGCAAGGGGCTGATGGCCGTGCTCGACGACGCCATCAGGCACGGACAGATATCGGCGGCCGACCGCAAAGCCGGCCAAATGTCGCTGTTCGGCGGCCCGGGCGAGGCCTCCGGCAAGGCGGACATCAAGGTGCCGCCGCTCCAGTGGACCGAAGCCGAAATGCTTGCCCACGAGAAGGCCACGTTGGGCTTCTACGTCACCAGCCATCCCCTCTCGTCGCACGAGAAGATTCTGCGTAAGTACAGCACCGCCCGCACCACGGATCTGCGCAAGTACGTGGACGGTGCCGACGTGACGATCGGCGGACTCATCAGCAAGTTCCGCACCGTCATCACCAAGCAGGGACGAAACGCCGGCTCCAAGATGGGCATCGTCACTGTCGAGGATCTCGCCGGCCAGGTCGAGGTCGTCCTGTTCCCCAAAGATCTGCAGACCTACCAGTCCATGATCGCCCTGGACACCGTTGCCTTCTTCAAGGGCCAGGTCGATCGTCGGCGCGAGGAACCTTCCGTCCGCGTCTCCGAAGTCATTCCGCTCGATCAAGCCGACGAGAAGCTCGGCCGCATGGTGCTCATCTGTCTCCGCCCGCCCGGGGCCACGCCGCAAACGCTGCACCAGCTCCAGGCTGTGCTCGACCGGTTCCCCGGCGACCAACCCGTCTTCCTCGAACTGCACACGAGCAACGCCCTGAAGGTGACCATGCGAGTGAACGGGCGCCGCGGCGTCAGGCCCTCGGCGGAGTTCATGGCCGCGCTCGATGAACTCCTCGGCCCCGGCCACGCGGTCGTGCTCGGCCCCACGCTGATGGCGCCCCCGCCCGAGCCCCACGAGCCGCACGAGGCCGAGGACACCGAAGACGTCGAAGACGGCGTCCTCGTGTTGGACTGAACCTCCATACGGTACGCCTGCGCTGGCCAGCATTCACTACAACCCTGCGACGGTCCTTGGCTCCCGCCGCCAGACTGGTGTCGCCTGCCTGCTGCGCAAGCACGGCCCCGGCACCACAGGATCGACATAATCTCTTGATAAGCCGACACTTACAGCCATGTGCCACTTCGCCGCTTGCTTCAACGGCTAATTTGCCCAATAATACACCATTAGCGTTGCTGATTATGTTGCTGCCATTGCAACGGATATCCTTATGAATCTCGAGCTGGAAGTCTTGCGGGAAATCAGCCAGCTTATGAGCAGTTCGCTGGAGCTCAAGTGGGTCTTCGACCGGGTCATGCGCGTCCTGGCCGGCCGGCTGGGCATCGAAAAGGGCCGGCTGGTCATTCTCGACGACGTGACCGCCCAGTTACGGATCGAGGCGTCTTACGGCCTGACGCCCGAGATGCAGCGCCGCGGCGTCTACAACATCGGCGAGGGCATCACCGGCCGCGTCTTCGAGCGGGGCGAAGTCCAGGTAGTCCCCGACGTGCGGCAGGAGCCCACCTACCTCGACCGCACCGGCACGCTCAAGACCCGCGACGTGCCTTACAGCTTCATCTGTCTGCCCATCACCAGCGAGAGCAAGACCGTCGGCGTGCTCAGCGTGGACAAGCCCTTCACGGACACGGAGACGCTCGACCGCGACGTGCGCATCCTGACAATCGTCACCGCCATGATCTCGCAAACCGTCCGCATCAACTGGATGGTCTCCCGCGAGAAAGAGGAACTCGTCGCCGAGATGGCCGGCCGCGATCCCGGCCCGAGCGAGCGGTACAGCTTCTCCAACATCGTCGGCTCGAGCCCGGCCATCATGGAGATCTTCAAGACCGTCGAGCAGATCGCCAAAACCAAGGCCACCGCCCTGCTCGTCGGGGAGACGGGCACCGGCAAGGAGATGGTCGCCAAGGCCATTCACTATAACAGCGACCGCAAGGACAAGCCCTTCATCCGCGTGAATTGCGGCGCGCTGACGGGCACGCTTCTGGAAAGCGAGCTGTTCGGTCACGTCAAGGGCGCGTTCACCGGGGCCATCCGCGACAAGATCGGCCGATTCCAGGCGGCCCACGGCGGGACGCTGTTCCTCGACGAAATCAGTACCCTCGAACAGCCGCTCCAGGTGAAGCTGCTCCGTGTCCTGCAGGAACGGGAGTTCGAACGCGTCGGCGATCACCACACCATCAGCACCGACGTGCGGATCATCGCCGCTGCCAACGTCGATCTCGAAGAGGAGGTCAAAGCCAGGCGGTTCCGCGACGACCTGTACTATCGGTTGAACGTCGTGGCCATCCGCCTGCCGCCGTTGCGCGAGCGGCGAAGTGACATTCCCGCGCTCATCGACCATTTCCTGGACAAGTACAACGCGGAAAACGGCCGCAATCTGCGCAAGATCTCCCGCGAGGTGCTGCACCTGCTCCTGCGATATCCTTGGCCGGGCAACGTGCGGGAGCTGGAAAACGCCGTCGAACGGGCGGTGGTGCTCTCTCGCGATGAGAACTTCACGGAAGATCTTCTGCCCCAGGCCATCAAGGCTTACGCCGCGAGCGAGCGAGGCGCGACTCGGCCGGGCGACCCGCAGGATCTGACCCGCCAACTGGTCCTGCAGGCCATGAACGATCTCGACGGCACGGCCGAAGGCAGCCTGTGGGACCACGTGACCAACCGCGTGGAACGGGCGCTCATCGAAGCCGCTCTGGACCGCTGCGGTCACGTCAAGCTCAAGGCCGCCGAGTACCTGGGCATCAATCGCAACACGCTTAACAAGAAGTACAACGACCTGGGACTGGATGCGGCCGGCGTCAACGGGGACTGACACCCGGAGGGCGGGCGTCCCGCCTGCCTCGTATGAAACAAGAGTCCTGTTGTGGTGCACGCTTCCAGCGTGCAAGTGCAGGCAGGATGCCTGCACGACAAGAAAAGGCGGGCAAGATGCCCGCCCCCCACGAAAACGTGGCTCACTTCTTCCCGTACATCTCGAACCACATTCGATGAACCTGCGCGGGTGTCTTGCGGCCGGTCACGAGCAGTTCATCAACGTCCGCGGCGGCCTGCGTGGTGGGCGATCCGCGTCCGGCGGCCACTGGCGGATTCAACTCGGCTGCGCTGGCCACCCGCCGGTCGTCCGCGCCGTCCCTCAAGCCTGCGAAGCCCTTCCACACGGGGCCGGCGAACCCGACGAACGTGTTCCCCCGAGCCTGCAGGTTCACGCCTGGTCCGCGAGCTTCGTTCACGATCGGAACCTGCGAGAAGTCGACCACCGTGTTCCCGGTGAAAACCACCTCCGCCGGGCCCGTCGCCGTCGTCTCGAAGCGCACCGCCTGTCGGGCGACTCCCCATCCGTCGAAATAATTGTCCTGCATCGAGAAGCCGGCTGTCTGCTCAACTGAAACCGACACATAGGCCGGCCCGAGCAGCAGATTATCCGAGATAACCGCGCCGGGACTGATATTGGTCATCAAGGCGTGCGTCATGGCAGAAATCGCCGGCAGCCGCTTCCCGTCCTTGTCCACCCCCAACTCCGCTTCCAGGTGACCCGCGCCGATCACCACGTTACGCTGCGCCGTCCGGGGCGTCGTCTCGATCACATACGTCCCGCCCGCCAGCACGTTGTCCATGAGTCGCGCGTCTGGCGCCTCGCATTTCGCAGCATAGCGTCCGATGTCCTTATCCGTCGTGCAATGCACGTAGTTTCCGGCGACGGTGACGGCTGCCCCCGCCTGCTTGCGCACCACGATGGAGGCCATTTCGCCGACCAGCACGTTCCCGCCGATGACCGTCTGCGGGCAAGCCACCTCGATCGCGGCGTCGGCCACGTTGCCCTGCACAACCTTGATCCCAGTCCCCAGCCCCATCAGCCGAATCGCGACCGGGCCCCGCGTACGCGCGAACGTGCAACGGACGATTTCGCAGCCCGCGTCCGCACCGACGAACTCCGCCCGAACGGATCCGCAGTCCTCGAATCGGCAGTCGGTGAGCCACAAATCGTCTTCCGGCGCAATTGGATGGACCGAAAGCGCCGGCTCGACGGTGTGTTCGCCCATCTGCGGGCCCAGCCGGCGGAAGATCACATGGCGGGCGTTCACGACCGTGGTCGTGCCCGGTGCTGCCACGATCGCGCCCGGCGTCGCGGCCTCGGCGGACTCCACCACGATGGGCCGATCGGGCGTGCCGTTCAGCACCAGTCGTGAAGGCCGCGACCGCTCGCTTCCCGCGAACAGCGAGCTGCTGAGTCGAAGCACCGGCCCCTTGGCTCCGCGTCCGCCCGAGAACCGGATCGTCGTGCCCGGCTCGACGCGAACCTCCGCCGAGAGGATCTCCACGTCGTGCTCGATCACCACCGTCCCGCTCCACACCGCATCGGCATGGATGAACCGCGGCGGCCGCATCTGAGCGTCAGCTTTCTGGCATAACGAAACAACAACGATGGGCGCAAGGGAAAGAACAACCGCGTGCTGGATCGAGTACGTTCTCACGTTCCCATATCCCCGCTATGACCGCTCGTCGTGGAGGGCGGGCGTCTCGCCCGCCTTTTCGTTGTGGTGCAAGCATCCCGCCTGCAACAAGTGCACGCTGGAAGCGTGCACCACAAGAGCGTGCCCCACAACATGCGTGCCGGGTACTTGCTCCGCATGAGGCGGGTAAGACACCGGCCCTCCGGCCTCAACCGCTCACGCCCGCAGCGTCAAGCCGTGCCCGGTCAGATGCGCGATGAAGCTCGTTCGGAAGTCCTGAACGTCCTGCTCGGTGAGCGTGCGTTCGGCGTGGCCGAGCGTCGCCCGGAACGTGAAGCTCCGCTGGCCCACGGGCACCGAGCCGCCTTCGTACGAGTCGATGAAGAACAACCGCCGCAACAGCGGGTGATCGTACCGGGCCAGATCCTTCTCGATCTCCGCGTACGGTCGATCCGCCTGTGCCAGCACCGAGAAGTCCACGTCCACTCGCGGATACACCGGGATCGGCGCTAGCTTTTTGGCCTCCCGGCTGCGATCGATGTGCCCCAATACCGCGGACAGGTCGATCTCGGCCAGAGCAATCGACCAGGCCATCAGATGCTCGTCGATGCGCCGCTTGCAAGAGGCCGGCACCACCGTAAGCCGCCCCACGGCCTTGCCTTCCACGAGTACGGCTGCCGTCTTGACCGCGTGCTCCCACGGCGCCGCCGACTGTCGTGCCTCATATCGGACACTCGCATCCAGCACCTGTCGAGCCCACGTCTCGACGTCGGTCTTGAGCCGGGCGAACAACGCATCCTCTTGCGCGGGCTTGCGCCCCGGCGCGACCAGCACCATGCCCAGGTGACGCCGCTCGGCCTGGTCGGCCTTGACGCTCCCGTCGAAGACGCTACCCACCTCCACCAGGTCGAAGCTGCTGAATGAATGACGATTCAGGTCCACCGCCGCCAGCAATCCCGGCACCAGCGTGGTCCGCAGCCGTTCCATCCCCGCGGCCGCCGGATTGCGCAACACGACCGTCGGCCCCGGCTCGTAGCCGAGCACCGAGAGCCAGCCGGCGTCGAACCAGATGTAGCGATGCACCTCGGCGTAGCTCATCCCGCCACACAGCAGGCCCAGCGTCCGCCGCTCGAGCTGCCCGATCGCATCGGGCTCGGCATAGCGGACGGTCACTTCGGGCAAGACCGGCTCGATCGAGCCATACCCGACGAACCGCGCGACCTCTTCAATGATGTCCGCCTCGATGCTGATGTCCTTGGTCGCCCGGAAGCTCGGCACGCGCACGTGTAACTTGCCGTCCACCCGATCGACGCCGAACTCTATCGCCTTGAGAATGCGCGTGATCTCCTCGGCCGTGATCGCCCGCCCGAGATAGCGTCCGACAAACGCCGGATCGACCGTGATGGTCTTGGGCTGAGGCGGATTCGGGAAGCAATCGCTCAGTCGACTGGTCAGCTTCATGTCCGGCAGCTCGGGCCGTGCCAGGTGCACGAACCGCTGGATGGCCAGCACGGTGTTGAGCGGATCCTGCGACTTCTCGAAGCGAGCGCTGGCGTCTGTGCGATGCCCCAGCGCCGAGGCGCACTTGCGGATGGTGGCCGCCTCGAAGTTGGCGCTCTCCAGCAACAGGTTCGTGGTCTTTTCAGTGATTTCCGTGTCGAGACCGCCCATGATGCCGGCCAGCGCCACCGAGCGGCGGTTACTCTGGATCATGAGCGCGCCGGGCGGCATGGTTCGTTCAACGCCGTCGAGCGTCGTGAACTTCTCGCCCTCGGCCGCAAGGGCCACCTCGATGCGATCGATGTTCGCCCCGTCGAACGCGTGCATGGGCTGGCCCAACTCGCACATGATGTAGTTGGTCAGGTCCACCAGCACGTCGATAGGTCGCAGGCCGACGTGGGCCAGCCGCACCTGCATCCACAGCGGTGCCGGTTGCGGCCGCACGCCCGTGAATCGCAGGGCGCTATACCGCGGCGACTTGACCGGATCATCGATGACGATCGGGATCTCGGGCAGGCTCGGATCGTCCAGCTCCTTCACCGGCACGACCGGATACGGCTTGAGCGACCGGCCATAGATCGCCGCCAGCTCCCGTGCGATGCCGTAATGGCCCCACAGGTCCGGCCGGTGCGTAATGGACTTGTTGTCCACCTCGATGACCCAATCGTCGAACTCGCGCAGATCGATGGGCGATCCCGCCGCCACACTCGGCGGCAACCATACGGCTCGCTGCCCCACCGTGGACAGTCGGAGCGCATCACCGGGCACGATCATGCCTTCGCTCGTGCGTCCGGCCGCCTGCCTCTTCGTGACCGTACCGACCTGCGGCAGCACGGCCCCCACCGGCGCGAAGATCACGCGATCGCCGGCCTTCAGCCCTTCCGCGATGGTAACGGTATCCACTTCGCCGGCCGCCCCCAGGCTTGCCCGCACGGCATACATCCGCTCCGTGCCCGGAATCGGTGCCACCGACAGAATCTCCGCGGCCACCAGCCCCGCGGCCTCGCACTGGATGTGCTCGATCCCCTCAACCTCGGCGGTCACGATGGTAAATTGCTCCGCCAGTTCCCGAGGGTCCACGTCCGCAGGCAGATCAACAAAATCCCGTACCCAGTTCAGTGAGATGAACATTTCATTTCCCAACCAGCGACGGGGTTTAACCCCCGCCGTTGTCTTCACGTCTTCATTGCCCCCGCAATCAGCAGTCGCCCCCAGCCGCGTTTTCCGCCCGACTCACTCCTTCTCCACGATCGCCGCCCCGAGGCGTTTCTCCGGCCGCACGATGGGCCGCAGGTCGCCGCTGTTGAGCACGCGGATGTCACGAATGCCGTACTTCATCATGGCCAATCGCGTCAGCCCCATACCGAACGCGAAACCCGTGTACGCCTGCGGATCGATCCCGCCGAACCGCAGCACGTTCGGATGCACCATGCCGCAAGGCAGGATCTCCACCCAACCGCTGCGCTTGCACGTCGGGCAGCCCACGCCGCCGCAGATGTTGCACTGCATGTCCAGTTCGAAACCGGGCTCGACGAACGGGAAGTAGCCCGGCCGCAGCCGCACTTTCACCTCGCGATGAAACACTTCGCTCAAAATGAGTTTCATCACCGCGATGAGATTGGCGATCGAGATGTTGCGGTCGATCATCAGTCCTTCGAGCTGATGAAACGTATTGCCGTGCGATGCGTCTTCGGTTTCGTAACGGAAGACTCGCCCCGGCGCGATGATCCGCAGCGGCGCCCCCAGCCGTTCCATCGCCCGCACCTGGCACGGCGACGTGTGCGTGCGCAGCAGCCAGTTGTTCGCCAGCCAGAACGTGTCCTGCATGTCGCGGGCCGGATGCATGGCCGGGATGTTCAGCGCCTCGAAGTTGTAATACTCCGTCTCCATCTCCGGCCCGCCGACCACCACGAATCCCAGGCGCGAGAGGATTTCCTCCACCTCCCACTGCACGGCGGTCACCGGATGCACACTCCCCCGCGGCACGACCGGGCCTGGCAGCGTCGAATCGAACGTCTGCACGCCGGTTGCCGCCTGCTGGTCTCCCGCTTGCTCGAGCGCGGCCCGCGCTGCCGCGAACTGCTCGACGATCTTCTTCTTGGCCGCATTCACCGCCGCCCCGAACGGCCCCCGCTCTTCCTTGGGCAACTTGCCGATCTGGCCCAGCAGCTTGCCGAGTGGACCTTCCTTGCCGGTGATGCGGCTCTCGCCCGCCCGGAGCTCATCCACCGTCCGGGCAGACGCGATCAACTGAGCCGCCTCCCGCGAAATCTGCTCGAGATCCTGTTGCAGTTGTGCTTGCATGCAAAACCATCCGCGACGCTGCGACGCGTCCATGCCCCAGCCGTCCTCGACTGGGGCCGCCACCGTATCACGAAAACAAACCGCTCAGATTAGGTCTTCGTCAGGGGCATTTCAAGCCAGCCGCGAAGCAGCCGGCTGGCAAGACGCTTCGGTTCACGGCTCGCGAGACTCCGGGCCGGGGCGGCGGGGAAAGATGAACTCCGGTAGCTTGCGAAACCGTGAGGCGGAGAAGATGGGCCCGGACACGACTTCGCGCACCAATTCGAATCGGTGCAACGCCTCCGGGTCGGTCCATTGAACGTTCTTCCGCAATTCCGCCGCCTCCCGGGCCAGCGAGGGGTCGCCGGCTTTAACCCGCCCGATCCAGTCGGGCAGCAGGTCGACTGCCCCTTTGAACTCGAGATAACTGCGGGGAATCTCAAACTCAGGGTGACCGATCCGCGAGTATGGCGGTGCGTACCCTCGAGCGACGAAGGCGTCGACCAGTCCGTGAGCGTCGATCACGCGAACGCCGGGGCCGGTTTTGTACGAGGAGATGCCGATCGCGCCCAGCGTGATGGTGATCGGACCATGTACTTGGGCGTATTCTCGGCAGGCAGTAATCTCACCGGGGCTGGACCAGAACGGGTCGGGCGGCTCGGCGAACGGGTTCGAGAAGGGCTCGGGCGCGTACCAGCCCCACTCATCAGCCACACCACCGTCCACTTGCTTGATCAATCTTCGCTTGGTGAGATCGCAGAGCGAGCCGACGGCTGCGAACGCCGTCGCCGCAACAATGGCCGCCGTCAGCGCGCCCCTACGCGACCCGAACTGCACGCTGCCCAGCAACACGCTGACAGCAAGCGATCCGAGCAGCAGTCCCACGCTGAACGTCAGGCGATATCGCAGCACAACGCCGGAAGCGACCATGCCGGCCACCAACACGAGCACAACCAGTCCGCCCCAGCGTCTGCGATTATACCGCCAGTTCTGGACACTCGACGCGACGATCACCGCCAGCAACGCTGCCAGAGCCGCCAGCGATACCCCGAGAAGTACTCCTGTGTCCAAGCCGGTGATCATTACGACCACCGACATAATCACCACTACCCAGTTCGCCCGCACCGCGGCGAAGACGATCGCCGCCACCCCGGTCAGGGCGGCCACGCGTCGGGTGGCAGCCAGTCCGGCCCACGAGTGGCCAACCAGATGGACCGTCAACACGGCGACCCCAACAATCACCGGCAGATACACGCGGCCGCGCATGAAATCGCCGCCGATCCTGCAAAGGTACGCCAGGTGTGCAATCGCCCCCATCACCAGGCAAAACAGGAGCAGCCCCCGCACGTTCGGCTGACGCATCCGCCGGATCGACTGCACCAGTCCGAACACCATGGCGCCAACCAGCAGGAGGCCATGAACTGGCTCGTCCCGAACGTATATCCGGGCATACGTCCACGCCTTCTTCAACGCCACCGGCAGCGGTAGCGCGGTCTTGGCATACGCCGTGTTAGGCAACGGCGTGCCGTAGTAGATGGTGGCAAATCCATACCAGCCGACCATCAGGACCACGATACCCAGCACGCCCAGCCACTCTCTGCGCACGACCGCCCGCGGCAGCGCCGCCCGCAGCGAACGGGTGCTAAACCATCGCCAGGCCACACCAAGAGCAATCGGCGCGCACAAAATGGCGTAGTCGGGACGGTTCAGAACAAGCAGTCCGCACAACCAGGCCGCCCCCGCCAGCGAGACCGGCTCGCCCGCCAGTTCACGCGAGGCGATCCAACCGTACGACACGGCCACCAGCAGGATGGTCAGCGACGTCTCCAGCCCCGACGTCGAATACTCCACAAATGTCAGCGACCCGAACAGAAAGGCAAACGCCACGACGAGACACCCGATCCGTCCGACGTATCGTCGAAAGAACCAGGCCAAGACAAGCACGGTCGTGAATGTGAGTGCCAAGCCGTAAACCACCGCCACCACGTGCGGCTTCAGCAGCCAGCTGCCCGCCACCAGAAGCAGAAACCACAGCGGATGACTGAAGGCTTGCACCCGTTCGCCCGGATTGAAGACCGGCCCGTGCCCCAGATGAACGTTGACGACATGGCGAAGCGTGATAAACGCGTCGTCCGCCACCCACGCACGGTACAACACGAATGTCGTGCCGATGCAGGCCAGCACGAACGCGGTCATCCAATAGTCACGCGAGGCCGTCGGACATGAGCGATCTTCCGATAAGGCGGGCAGATCGTTGCCGTGCGGTGATTGAGGTGTCGGGCTCTGGATGCACATGCGCGTCTGCACCTCAGCAGAATAGAAAAACCGCACGTCCCCCGCAAGCAAGGGGCAGGTTCAGCGCGGGCTCGGAGACAGGCGAGACGGTCCGAGTCTGACATGAAAAACGCGGCGGGTGGGCCGATCCTGCGACTCACACGCCAAGTCGACCCACCCGCCGGTTTTAGAATCCGCAATCCGGTCTCATTCCCGCGGTTCAGCCGGTCCGATCGGATCAGGAGACGGCCTGCTCCAGCGGCTTTTCGGCCGGCTCCTGCTGCTCAGCCGCCGGCCCGTACGCCACCGGCTTGGGCTGCAGGCCCGCCGAGGCCAGCACGTAGTACACCAGGAAGCCCACAATGAACGAGTAGACGCTCGTGGGTTGCCAGCCCGCGAATAAGGCTCGTTCGCCCAGCGCCGGATTATTGCTAATGCCGACCAGGAAGCCGACGATCCACGCGCCGTAGCCGGCCACGTTCACGCCCTCGCGCGGCCCCGCCCAACGCCGCCCGCTGAGAACGTAGTCCGCCACAATCGCACCGCAGATCGGTCCGAACGACGCGCCGATCAGACCGAAGAACGACTCGAGATGCCCGGCCGCGCCCGTCGCGGCAATCAGGATGCCGATCGTCGCCCCACCCAATGTCAGCGGAACGCGAGGCAGCGACGGGATCATGGTCGAGAGACTGTTGCCGATGATGCTCGAGCAGAAGCACGCGGGTGCCATCGAGCCCACGGCCAAGAGCAGCAACATCACCCCGCCCAGCCGGGGGCTTGCAATCGTGAGCGTGGACATGATGTTGTAGCCCACCGGTTCGGAGGCGGGAGACGCCGCGTCGCTGACGACTTCGGGCTCACCGGCCGAAACGGCCAGGCCCGCCTCCGCCGGCACCGTGGCGGCAGTCTCCGCTTGAGCGGTTTGAGTCGCTTCCCGGGCCAGTTTGCCGTGCGCGCCCGCGACGATGAGAATGGCCAGCCCGCCGGCCACGATGGACGCCAGCGAGATGCCCACCAGGCCGCCCTTGTTCACGTCGTCCGCATGTCGGCTGTTCGTGCCGAAGTCCGCCCCGGCCGCGCCGGCAGTCGCGAAGAACCCGATCACCATCTGGATGACCAGGCACGCCGCGGCCAGACCGCCGACCTGGGTCGCGGTCGGCGTGCGGAAGTCGCCGATATATGGAGCCGCGCCGACAAAGGCGATCAGCAGCATGGCCAATGCGATCCACGGAAGGTAACTCGAGATCTTGGCCACGTACTTGATCCCGAACGCGCCGAACGTCGCGAAAATGTAGCCCCAGGCAATGGCGACGATCACGAACAGAGCACTGAAGCCCTGTTGCGAAGGCTCGGGATCCAACACCGTGGTGGCCGCTATCTTGATTCCCAGCAGTTCGCCGAATCCGCCCAACATGAGCTTCGTCGCGTAGAACGTGCCCACGCTATACCAGCCGATTTGCAGCAGACCCATGAAGATGCCGGGGAACAGGTAGCCGCCCTTCGTACCGAAGGTCGAACTGCCCACGACATACAGCGGCAGCCCCGTCCGCATGCCGAGCAGACCGAACACGTAATGGAAGAGGAAATGGCTGAGCAAGCCGGCGGCGATCAAGCCGACCAGCGCGGCTCCCAGTCCGCCCAACTGCAGCGACGTGCCGAGTTTGTCGTAAAACGCGATCCACATGAAGATGCCGAAATAGGCCGGTGCGGTGTTCGTGTACCATGGCCCCCGGTTGCTGAGAGGGTTCGGTTTGGCCAAGGCGAGATATGCCGGTAGTGGTTCGGTTGCCATGCTCACATCTCCTTCACATGTTGTTGATCACGAACGACGGGCAATTGCGCTGCGCCGCGGCAGCCCTACGGCCAATCCCTCCGGAAATCGCCGCACATGGTATTCCCTGCCGGTCCAAAGTGGAAGAGGCGGAAAGGAAAATCGAGATTCGATGGTGGAGAATCGACACGCCGGCCGAATCCTCTGACGGCCAAGCAACCTGCTCAGCGTTCCGCCATGGCCCGTCTTCCGCGGCAAACGCCGTCAGGTGACGACGATTTTGCGGATCGCCGCCGTCCGCTCGGCCGGGCTCATCTGCTCCAGCGGCAGGCTCACCAGCCGTTCGATCCACCCCCGGGCCTGCAGCGCCACCCCCGCCGCCATGGCCAGCCGGTCCTCCTGCGTACCCGGCGCGAACGACGGATCCGGTAGTCCCCAATGCGCCGTTGCCGGCTGCCCGGGCCAGCGCGGGCAGACTCGCCCGGCCGCGTTGTCGCACACCGTGATAATCACATCCATCGGCCGGTCGGCGAACTCCTCCCAACTCTTGGAGTACTGCCCTTGCATGGAGATGCCCATGCGTCGCATGGTCTCGATCGCCAGCGGATGTACGTAACCGGCCGGGGACGATCCCGCACTGAACGCCTGGAACCGCTGTCCTCCCACGTGCCGCAGCAGCGCTTCGGCCATCTGCGAACGGCAACAGTTCCCAGTACAGATGAACAGCACCTTGATGGGCGCGGACATCGACAACCCCCTCGAAAGATTCAAACGAATCTCGTCACTCAAGTGTACCGCGCCGAGACGCTGGCGAGCCACCGCTTTCCGCGCCACCGAACCTCTCGCACCGCGCAAAAACTGCACGTCTCACCGCAAACCAGCCGATGCTACTATGCGGTCCGGCACGCGTAACCAAGCGGGCGACACCATTGTGCCCTGCCCGGACCGGTCCGGAGTGGAGTCGCTTTGCCGAGCCCCTGCCACCTGCTGCTGGTGACCAACACACTCGCTCGCGGCGGAGCGGAAGCCATGCTCGTGCGGCTTGCTACCGCCCTGGACCCCACCCGCGTCCGCCCCGTGGTCATCTGCTTTCGCGAGCCCGGCGTATGGGCCGAGCCTCTGCTCGAACGAAAAATCCCCGTACACCAGGGGCTCTTGCGGCATAAGTACGACGCCTTCGTCATCCGCCGGCTGAGTCGGCTGGTCCGCCAATACCCCCACGCCTGCCTGATGGCCGTCGGCAGCGGTGGCGACCGCATGTTCTGGTCCACGCTCGCCGCCCGGGTCACCGGCGTGCCCATGATCGTGTGGTCGCACTTGTTTCCCGTACCCGGCGAACCCGAGTTCGAATGGATCAACCGTCGGCTGTACCCATGGGTCCACGCCGTCGTCGCTCTGGGTCGCCGCCATGCCGACGCCCTGGTGGACGCCGCCGAGGCCCGACGCGGACGGGTTCGCGTCATCCGCAACGGGATCGACGTGGACGCCTTCGACCACGCCAAGCTTCGTGATGCCGCCCGCGAGCAGCTCGGGCTTCAGCCCCACGAGACCGCCGTGGGTATGGTCGCGAACCTGCGCCCCATCAAGCGGGTCGGTCTGTTCCTCGACGCCGCCGCTCACGTCTTGGCCGCCCGGCCGCAGACACGGTTCTTCGTGATCGGCGACGGGCCCCAACGCGACGAGTTGCAGGCCCGCATCGACGGCTCGCCCTCTCTGCGTGCTACCATTCATTTTCTGGGCGCCCGCGAGGATGTACCGACGCTCATGCAGGCGTTCGATATCGTCTGCCTGACCAGTCTGCGGGAATGCCTGAGCGTGGCCATGCTCGAGGCCATGGCCGCCGGCAAGGCTTTCGTCGCCCCGCGCGTCGGCTCGCTCGACGAAGCGCTCATCGACGGTCAGACCGGCCGCTTCTTCGAGCCCGAAACCGCCGACGCGCTGGCCGGCGTGTTGATCGAGCTCATCGACGACCCTGCCCAGCGGACTCGACTGGGCAACGCCGCTCGCGCCAAGGTACGATCGGAGTTTCGGCTCGAGCGTATGGCGCGGGAATTCGAGGATCTGGTGACCGAACTGTGCGCGACGACTGTGAGGTGCGACTGATGGACGTGGACCTGTTTCGCAAGGCCGGCCAGCGCGTGGCAGGTTGGCGCCGAATCATGATCCTCTCGCACGACCGGCCCGACGGTGATGCCCTCGGCGCCATGGCCAGCATGCAGCGCGTCCTGCAGGGCCTCGGTCACCAGGCCGTCGCGTTCACCTACGATACCGTGCCGCCCCGCTACACGTTCATTGACGAGATCGCCGGTTTTCATCGCTGGTCGAACGACGCCCCCGCGGACATCGACGCACGGTTCGACGGCCTCCTCATCGTGGACACCTGCAGTTGGAGCCAGTTGGAGCCCGCGGCCGAGTATCTCAAAGCCAGCAGGCTGCCGAAAGTCGTGCTCGATCACCACGCCACCCGCGATCTGCTCACCGTCAACCACACAGACGATATCTATGCCATCGACGCGACGTCCGCATCCGCCTGCGGCCTGGCGTATGAATGGTGCGAACTCATGGGCTGGCCGGTGGATTGCAAGGGCGGCGAAGCCCTGTTCGCCGGCATGGCCGCCGACACGGGCTGGTTTCGCTTCTCGAATACCGACGGCCGCACGATGCGAGCAGCCGCTGCTCTCCTTGAACGATGCAACCTGCGCGCCGACATTCTGTACACGAGGCTCAACGCGTCGTATTCGCCCGCACGCTTGCGGCTCATGCGTCACATGCTCGACACGCTGGAGTTCCACGCCGACGGCAAGGTCGCGACCATCGAGCTGACGCGCGAGATGTTCGAAAAGGCCGGAGCCACGCCCACCGATGCGGAAGAACTGGTGAATGAGCCCATGGCCGCACGCAGTGTGATGGCCACCGTGCTCATGACCGACATGGGCGACGGCGTTGTGCGTTTGAACTTCCGCAGCAAATCGCCCGAGCTCATCGGCCGCGAGATCGACGTGGCAGCCATCGCCCACGCCTTCGGCGGCGGCGGCCACCACCGCGCTGCCGGCGCCCGCGTGCCCGGCACACTCTCCACCGTCCGCCCCGCCGTCCTCGCCGCCGTCCTCGCCGCGGTGACCTGACTCGTCAATGGTTGTGAGCATTGAGTCAGACATCCGACTGATAGCGGACACCTTTGCTAAAGTTGTGGCCCAATCTCACGCGGCAACCTCGCTTCGGCGCTGCGTTGTATCTATCGCCCCTGTCGGGGCTTTCCAAAGAAGAAAGAACGAGACGAGTGGACCGCTATCGTCAACCGGGGGCTTACGCCGCCCGGCGACTGACTGCTGCCCCTTGCGGGGCAGAAGAGCCGGAGCCCCTTGCTTTCCTGGACAAGCATCAGACGACTGGATCGAGTGGTGAGCCATAAACGTGTCGCAGCCGCCGCGGTCGTATGGGACGCGCAAGGGGAGGCGAGGATTCTCAGCGAACTCCTCGCGACCGACTACGGCCTGGACCTGCAGGGAATGAATCTCGAGTCCGCCGTGGGTATCTCGGAGGATGGCTCGACGATCGTAGGATACACTTGGGTCGGGGCCACCATCCACGGATGGGTCGTCACGATTCCGGAGCCCAGCAGCCTGCTCCTCCTGCTCTGCGGGTGTGCCTCACTGTGTCGATTCAACAGAGCCAGTCGCGAAAGAACGTGACAACAAAAAGCCAGCTGTCAGCTAGCAGCTCTCGGCTGTCAGCCGTCTGTCCGGCTCGTAGCTCACAGCTCATAGCCCATAGCTCTTCACTATGACAGCTTTTCGCCACCCGGTCACAATCGACTGGACCGCGCGTCTATGGTAGAAATGGGCGTTCAAGTACCCGGCGTGCCGGTCGCAGCCCGCTGCCCCCGGCTACAGTCTGCCCAGACCACACGTTTAGAGGACCCAAGCCATGACCAAGCGCCTGCTGCTCGGTGCGATCGCCACGACGTTTCTGCTGGTCCCCTTGAGTGCGTTGGCCGCCCTGCCGGAGAAGTTCCCGAGCAATACGCTTGTCTATGTGGCCTGGCCGGGAGCCAGCTCGCTCAAGGACGCTTTCCGCTACACCGCCGCCGCGCGGATCATGGCCGAGCCCGAAATGCAGCGGCTGCAGGAAAAGATCTGGCCCGCCATCGACGCCCTCGTGAAGCAGAACGGCTTGGAGGACGATGAACAGAAGACGTACGAGCAGGTGAGACAGCTGCTGCAAGCCATCTATCAGTACCCCACCGCGCTGGCCCTGATCAACGTAGACGCCAACTCGATCATCCCGCTGGTGGACGCGGCCGCCGTGGTGGAAGCGGGCAAAGACTCGGCCACGCTGGCCGCCAGCTTGGAGGGCATCTTCGCAACGGCGGGCATGCCGACGGAGAGCATCAAGACCGTCAAGGTCGGCCAGTGGAAAATGCGCGAACTGGCCCTCATGGGGCCGGCCATGTCGCTGCGCTGGGGTGTGATCGACGACAACTTCGTGGTGTCGTTCGGTCAGAAAGCGCTCAAGCATCTCGTGCCGGGCTATCTAGCCGCTCCGCCCGCTCCCGCGGAAGACGTGTCCGACGCGAGCGATGAGGACGCGGACACCGATGCCCCTGCGGCCGCGCCACAACCCGCCGCAGCCGATGAGGCCAAGAGCCTGACCGACAATCCGCTGTTCAAGAAAGCCATGGAGGTCACCGGCGGCTCGCCCAAGCTGCCCGTGATCTTTGTCAACCTCGACCAGTCCCTGCACACGCTCGAAGCGTTCCAGCCCATGCTGGCCGCCTTGGGCATCCCCGTGCTGGGCGAGGAAGGCGGCGTCCGCAAAGCCGTGGGTGAGCTCGGGCTGGGCGAGCTTCGTTCGTTCACCGTGGTCTGGACACCGGACGCCGGCGGCCTCCAGGTCAACATGTTCGTCCACGCGCCGGGCATGAAGGCCGAACATCCGCCGCTGACCGACGCGGATCTGAAGGTCATCCCGGCCACCGCCTCCTGGGCCAGCGCTGCTCAGTCCGATCTGAAGCGCACGTACGATGCGATTCTGCGTATCGTCGAGGCTGCCTCGCCTGAAGTGCACGGCCAAGTGATGGAGGTCATGGCCGACATCGAACAACGTATGGGCATGAAGCTCGGCGACGACCTGCTCGGCTCGCTCGGCGACACCTGGGTGCTGTTCGACGATCCCCAGAACGGCAGCCTCTTGTTCACCGGGACGACACTGGTGGTGGACGTCAAGCCGGACAACCGCATCGACGAAGCCCTTCGCAAGCTCGTCACGATCCTCGGCGAGGAGACCGGCAGCGAAGAAGCGATCACCGTCCGCGACGAGGAGTATCGCGGCCAGAAGATCAGCTACATGAACTTCTCGGGTATACCGGTCCCGTTCGCTCCCGCGTGGACCATCTACGAAGGCCGCTGCATAGCCGCTCTCTACCCCCAGATGGTGCGAGCGACGCTCAACCGCATGATGGATCCGCAGGCCAAGACCATTCTGGACAACGAGGACTTCCAGCGCGGCCGCAAGCTCATGCCCGCCCAAGCCACGTCGCTGGGCTACATGGATACTGCCCGCGGCGTGCGACACCTCTACTCCATCGGCCTGCCCGTCGCCCAGGCCCTCATCGCCATGGGACAAGAGCAAGGCCTCGACCTGGACGGGTCGTTGCTGCCCTCGCTGGAAACCATCAACAAGCATGTGTTCGCCACCGTCAGCGGCGGAGGACATACCGAGGATGGCTACGTGTTCAAGTCGCACGGAGCGATTCCGGCATCGATCGCCTCGCTCGGCCAGACGTCCTACCTGGCCCCCATCGTCGTCTCGACCGGAGTGCCCGCACTGACCGAGGCTCGTCGCGCCGCCAAGCGCGCGGTCAGCACGAACAACCTCCACCAGATCGGCCTGGCCGTTCAGATGTACGCGGCCCAAAACGACGGCAAGCTGCCGCCTGATCTCGCGACGCTCCAGAAAACCGGGATCCTTCCCGAGAGTGTCCTTAAGTCGCCACTGGCTCCCGATGATGAAGAGGCCTACATCTACGTGGGCGATGGACTCACCACCGATGCAGGCCCGCACCTCCCGATCGCTTACGAGGATCCGGACCTGCACGGCGGCTATATGACCAACGTGCTGTTCCTCGACGGGCACGTGGAGTTTACCACCCGCGATCGCCTCGACGAGCTACTCGAGAGAGTCAATGAAGCCAAGGGGGAATCCGACGAAGACGCAGAGGAAGACGCCGACGATCCCGGCGCCCAATTGAAAGAGCAACAGGAAGAGGAAGAGCGCGAAGAACGCGGCGAGTCACGGCAGCGCGGCAGACCTGCGCCCGGCGCGGCGAACCGCTGAGCTTCCGCGTCGTAAGCAGTTGAAGCCACCAGGTTGTCGGGAAGCGGGCATCTTGCGCGCCTTTGAGCGGGTGGGACGCCCGCCGCTGGAAAGGCGCCCTCGATCGTGGTTATTCTCTTCACCGACAACTGACGCCGGACGGCTTGACTCCCGCCGGCGCCTGTACGTGTTGTGGTGCACGCATCCAGCGTGCATCTGCAGGCAGGATGCCTGCACCACAAGGCCATCGCCGCAGGGGGAATCTCCGTGAGAACCGCACTGCTGTTGATCCTTTCTCACCTTCTCACGTTCTCACTTTCCCACGCCTCCAGCCCCCAATCCGCCCCGGCCGCCGCGTTCCCTCCGCTGGAAGCATCCATCCCCGCCGATGCCATGGCCGCGTACTTCGGCCGCCCCACGCCCGACATGTTCAACGCTCCGCCCGGCGGAACGGCGGAACAGCTCGCCTCCTGGCTGATCACGCTCAAGGGCATGGGCGTGATTCCCAAGGACGGCCGGGTGGCCGCCGACGTCATCGGCACACTGCCCATCCTGTGGCGGCGCCCGCACGTGGCCGTGCTTCTGGACATCACCACGCAGGACCTCGGCCAGGGCAGCTATCGTCTCGATCGCATGCAGGCGGCACTGGTCATCGCCCACCAGGGCATCGAGCTGGCCGTCGAGCGTCGCATCCGCGACTTGCTGGCCACATACACCGACGAGGAGAACGGCACGATCACGCCACAAACCGACGGCGGCATCAAACGCCATCGGCTCGTGGACCGGCGCTTGCCCGACTGGGCCGTCACGGAATGGGGGCAGGTCGGCGACGTGTTCCTCATCACTTTCGGCGAGGGAGCGTTCGAACGGATGGTCGCGGTGATGCAGGGTCGCGAACCGTCGCTCGCAGACGATGCCTGGTTCCGGCTGGCCCACGCCCAGGCTCGCGGGTCGAGCTGCGGCATCGAAGTCTACGCCGATTTGGTCCGGATCCGCCGGCGGCTCGAGGAAGACGCCAAAGACGTGCCCGCCGCCGTGTTGCGAGCGCTGCACCTGGAAGAGGCGGAAAAGCTCGTGTGGACCACGGGCCACGACGAGCGGGCCATCCGCAGCGTAGTCTTCGGTCGAGACCGCCAGGGCCAGGATCACTTCATCATCCTGGCCGGCCGCGAAAATGCCGCGCCCGAGGTGGCGGCCCGGATTCCCACCGCTGCCGACAGCTATCTCGTGCTGCGTATGCCGCTCGGCCCGGTGTTCGGCGAGTGCCGCAAGGCGTATTTCGAAAGTCAGTCGCCGGGGCAGCAACGTGCAGTGCATGAATTATGGCACTCTTTGCAGACCGGGTACGCGTTCGACTCGCAGGCCGACCTGCTCGACCAGCTCGGCGACCACCTGATCGTGCATACGTTCCCCGCCCACCCTTTGCGTCTGCCCATGCTCTGCACCATCTGGGTGCAGATCGCGGGCGATCACACCAAGGTCGCCCGCACGGTCGATCGTATGATGACGGCGTGGAAAGACGCGCTCAACCGCGTGGATCCGATCACCACCATGCCCACCTATCGCCCGCCGAAATTTCGCCTCTCGCCTCAGGTCCGCCGCGAGCCCGACGGCCTATGGAGCCTGCAACTGGGCTTCATCAACCCGGCGGTGGCCGTCACCGAAGGTTGGATGATCGTCAGTTGGTCGCCCGCCGCCGTCCGCGCCAACCTCGAATACCTGGGCACTGCCCCCACATCGCTGCCCGCCGAGTGATTGCAACCGGGCACGAATATCGGAAGCATCTTGCCCGCCTGAGCCGGCCGGGACACCCGCCCCCCAAGACGCCTTGGCAAGTCCGCCGCGGTGCTCTAGACTGGCCCCCGCGCACACGGAAGACAGCATGGAGGTCCGCCGATGGCAGGGATGCTGGTGCTGACGCGGGAGCGGGAGCAGTCCGTCCGGATCGGCTCCGACGTGCTCGTCAAAGTGGTCGCCGTGAGCGGCGAGCGGGTCCGGCTGGGATTTCAAGCCCCGCCGGATGTGCCGATCGACCGCGAGGAAATCTTTCAGGCGAAGGCAACGGGTGCGGGCCGGGCGCAAGCGTCTGCTCCACCGCAGCCGTCAGGAGTACATACCAAAATGTCATTGCTCGTGACCGGCAGTATCGCAATTGACAACGTGAAGACGCCGCACGGCGAGGCCAAAGGGGTGTACGGCGGGTCGGCCGTGTACTTTTCGCTGGCTGCCCAGTTGTTCACGCCCGTGCGATTCGTGGGCGTGGTCGGCGAGGACTTCCCCGCCGACTTTCGGGCGTATCTCGAAAAGCAGAAGATCGACCTGGCCGGCCTGGAGGTCCGCAAGGGCTCCAAGACCTTCCGCTGGTCGGGTTCGTATGCGGGCGAGAACGCCGACGCCGAGACGACGGCCATCGAGCTGAACGTGCTGGCCGAGGCCGGGCCCAAGATTCCGCCGCAATTCGCCGACACGCAATACGTGTTTCTGGCCGCCACGCATCCCGCCCTGCAAAAGGACCTCGTCACACAACTGAAGAGCCCGCGGTTCATCATGGCCGACACGCGCGACCTGTGGATCAAGACCGAGCGGGCGCCGCTCATCGAGGTGTTCAAGGTCGTGCACGGCGTGATCATGAACGACTTCGAGGCCCGGCTGCTGACCGAGGAGGTGAACCTCGTCCTGGCCGGCCGCAAGATCCTGGACATGGGCCCGCAGTACGTGGTCATCAAGAAAGGCGAGCATGGCAGCATGCTGGTCAGCCGCGACGCGGTGGCCGTCCTGCCCGCGTATCCGACCACGCAGGTGGTGGACCCGACCGGAGCGGGCGACAGCTTCGCCGGCGGGATGATGGGTTATCTCGCCACGTGCGGCGAACTGACGTTCACCACCATCAAGCAAGCGCTGGCTCGCGGCACGGTGACCGCGTCGTTCGCGATCGAGGATTTCAGCATGCGACGCATCGAAAAAGTCACTGCCGCCGATCTCGATCAGCGTCTCGGCGAATACAGCGCGATGCTGAAACTCTAGCACCTGTGTTCGCTTGTCTTCGTATGTATTCGCATGGCTCATAGCTCACAGCCAGCTCATAGCTTGTTTAGCAGAAAGGCAGGTATCCGATGTCCGACACCCCGAACTCCCGACGCGAATTCCTGAGCCACTCGGCCAAGCTGGCGACCGCTGCGGGGCTGGCTTCGATGGCGATGGCGCAGACTGCCAACGCCGCCCCGTTCGATCGCGGCCCCAAGATCAACGTGACCGCCGGCCCCAAGCCCCGCAAGATCGGCCCCAACGACACCATCGGCCTGGGCCTCATCGGCATGGGCGGTCAGGGTCGCTACGACCTCGAGCGGCTACTCAAGAACAACCCCAATATCAGCGTGAAGGCCGTCGCCGACCCCGATCCCAACAACGCCCGCCTGGCCGCCGAGTTGGTCAAGAGCATCACCGGCGAAACCATCGACATCTATCCCGATTTCGACGACTACAAGAACAAACTGCTGGCCCGCACGGACATCGATGCCGTGCTGACGGCGACCCCCTGCTACATGCACGGCCCGATTCATCTGGCCTGCTTCGAGGCCGGCAAGCACTTCTATGGCGAAAAGCCGCTGTGCACCGAGGCGAGCGAGGCTGACGCTCTGGTCGAAGCCCAGCGCAAGAACCCGGAGGTGGTCGGGCAGATCGGCTTCCAGCGTCGCGGCAGCCGGCTGTATGCCGAAGGCATCAAGCGCATCCGCGACGGCGTCATCGGCGACCCGATGGACGGCCGCGGCGCCTGGAACAACGCCTGGGGTCCGATCGGTCTGCCGCACGAGAAAGCCGAGAAGTGGCCGGGCCGCATCTGGCTGGCCCGCCGAAAGTGGTCCGGCGACTGGATGCTCGAGCAGGCCTGCCACACCTGGGACGTGTTCTGCTGGGTCACCGGTGAGCCGCCCATCGCGGCCTCGGGCGTCGGCCGGCAGGATGTGTTCGCCGACATGGACCCCGACCGCGACGTGACCGACTTCTACTTCGCCCACCTGGAGTTCCCCGGCAAGTTCTTCGTCGATTTCGAGCACAGCTGGATCTGCCCGAAGAAGGACCCCAACGGCCGATTCAGCGGCGTGTTCGAGCGGGTGGCCGGCAAGAAAGGCGGCATCCTGCTGAACGAAGGCATCGTGCTGCCTCGCGACGACAAGGGCGAAATCGAGAAGTACGCTCCCGACGAAGGCGATCATTACGTCCTGTCGCTCAAGGCGTTCATCAACTCCATCCGCACCGGTGCCCCGGTGGTCTGCGGCGTGGAGAGCTCGCGCCTGTCCACGTATGCCGGCTTGCTGGTCCGCGAGGCCGTCTATCGAGGCCGCCGCGTCGAGTTGAAGGAGCTGGGCTACAAGCGCATGTAATCCGCGGATGACAATGCAGCCCGTCCACGATAGATTGTGAGGTCCGGGGGGCGGACATCCTCGCCCGTCTCAGGCGGGCGGGACGTCCGCCCCCCGAAACCAGACACCCAAGGCCCACGGCTCCTCAAGTCCGTGGGTTTTCTTCATTCAACCAGGAGATCGATATGACACCCAGCCCCAAAGCCTCGCGTCGTGAATTTCTCGCCACGTCCGCCGCGGCCATCGGCGCCGCTTCGACCTTCGCCTCCGCCGCCCGTCTGGAGCCCAAGGCCGGCCCGGCCCCGGCGCGGTTCAAGGCCGACCAGACCATTCGCGTCGGGCTCATCGGCGTGGGCGGGCGCTGCCGCGATCTGGTCCATGCCACGTTCGCCAACCCGGCCAACAATGTGAAGGTCGTGGCCATGGCCGACCCGGATCAGAACAACGTGACCAAGATGCTCGAGCAGTTGGCCAAGTCCAACGCGGGCAAGCCTGACGTCTACACAGGCGAGAAGGACTGGCGCGACAAGCTCCTGGCACGCACGGACGTTGATGCCGTGCTCATCGCCGTGCCGTGCGACCTCCATGCCGAGATGTACGTCGCGACGTTCGCGGCAGGCAAACACTTCTACGGCGAGAAGCCCATGTGCATCGAACTCGACGAGGTGAACGCCATCGTCGCCGCCCAGGAACGCAACCCGGACGTGAAATGTCAGATCGGCTTCCAGCGCCGGGCCAGCAGTTGGTATCAGCACGCGATCAAGCAGATTCACGAGGGCATGATCGGCGACGTGTTCGAAGCGTTGGGGGCCTGGCGGCTCAGCGGTGGCCCGCTCGGACTGCCCGACAGCGGCACGCAGATTTGGTTCGGCCGGCGCCAGCGCAGCGGCGACTGGATGCTCGAGCAGGCCTGCCACACGTGGGACGTCATGTGCTGGGTCGCGCAGGACATGCCCGTGGCCGCGTACGGCGTGGGCAAGCGTGGACTGTTCAAGCACATCGACCCCGAGCGCGACGTCACCGATTTCTACACGGCGACGCTCGAGTTCCCCAACGGTATGGTTCTGGACTTCGAGCACAACTGGATGTGCCCGCAGTTCGACGAAGAGTGGAAGTTCCGCGGCATCTTCGAACGGTTTACCGGACCCAAGGGCGGCATCTCGCTGGGCGAGTATCCGACCGACGCCACGTTCTATCCGCGTGACGGGAAGGACAAGGTCATCAAGCTCGCCGAGTCGTTCCCCAACACCACGCAGGAATCAGTGAACGCGTTCTACAAGGCGCTGCGCGACGGCACGCAACCGCCCAGCAACGTGAAGAACGGGCGCATGGCCACGCTCACCGGCCTGCTGGTCCGCAAAGCGGTGTACGAGAACCGCCGCGTGGAGATGAAGGAGATCCTGGGCGTCTGATCGCCCCGCCGGCGAACTGACGCACTTACGGATAGCTCACAGCTTACTTCACCAACTGACGTACCAAAGAGACGGCGGGGTCAAGCCCCGCCGCTCGCTTTGTACTATCGTGTTGCATCGTGCTGGCCCGGCGCGTTGTTGCTCGGCACCAGTCCCCGGCCCCCGATCCCCAGCCCCCTCAAAAAGTGAAGGCTTCCTCCCAGCCCGCCGGCGGGAACCGGCGGTCCAGAGGAAGCCTTACACAAGAGAACCAGCTTTTCAAGATATTCACCGCCGCCGACAGGTCAGATGAGCTCTGCGGGCGAAAGGCTACGGCCTTGCGTGCGCACCCCGCCGGCGGTGTTCGGCTACCGGCGATTCCGGACCCGATCGAGCCTGCGGGTCACCACATGCTTGGCTCGATCCGCGGCCAAACTGATCGCCGCATACAGATCATCCTCCACATCCTCGACTACGACCGTATCCCCGGGCCTCAGGTGAATGGTGGCCTGACATCGCATGTCCACACCGCCCTTCGGGCCGTTGACGTCCTCCAGGCGAATCATCACGTCCTCGACCTGCCGTTCGTGCTTGTCGAGGGCGGCCCGGAACCGCGTCTCCACGTGGGATGTGATGGCATCGGTCACTTCGATGTTCGCACCATGCACCCTCATTTCCATACGAGTCTCCTTGTACCTGGGATTCGGCTCGCGAAATGAGCAGTCGCTGCCGGAAGGGATGGGTAACTGCGCCGAATCAGGTCTGATCTGATGCACCGGCAGCCTCCACTAGATGATACGATAGCTCACGGCGAAAAGTTGCGATTCCGTCGCCGGCGAGAAAATAAACCCTGGGGCCCCCTCCGATCCCGCCGCTGGTAGGGTCATCGACAGGCGAACGGGGAGGCATCTCCCCCATTTGATCTTTATCGCCCAACGTCCTACAGTGAAACTGATCGCTAGGGGTGGCCGGCGCGCGGCTGGCCTGAGATGACGCGGTACGAACGACCGTCACACCCTTGGAACCTGATCAGCGTAACGCCCTTTCCGGACGTTCTTTCCGGGAACTGCGAACGCGTGTCACGGCTGCCGTCGGCGGCGGACACGGCGTGCATGGGTTCCCTGTCGGGAAACGGGCGGGAGCTGCGGAGGGAAAGCGACTCATCTTCTCCCGCGCGTTCGCGCCGGCCGGTGAACTCTTTCCCCCCGCACATGACGTTTGGCCTTTACACAGGGACGGAACATGATTCGGGACGTGAAATTGCAGAACGGCGGCCAGTCGCCGCGCGTGGTCCGCGACGAAGTGATTACCCGTGGCCCCATTCCCGGCTCCAGGAAGATCTACGTGGCCGGCGAGCGTTTCCCGGACGTGCGGGTGCCCATGCGGGAGATAACGCTGACGCCGACGCTGGCCCGCCGCGCGGGCGGACCGGGTGAGGAGAACCCGCCGGTAATCGTGTACGACACGTCGGGCCCGTACACCGACCCCGACGCCCACCTGGACGTGCGCAAGGGCCTGCCCCCGCTGAGGTTGAACTGGATTCTCGCCCGGCAGGACACCGAGCAACTGGCAGGTCCCTCATCTCGCTATGGCCGGGAACGGATGCATGACGCCCGGCTCGACGGCATCCGCTTCGCTGCGGTTCCCAAGCCCCGGCGGGCGATACCGGGCCGTCGCGTCACGCAGATGCACTACGCCCGCCGCGGCATCATCACGCCGGAGATGGAGTTCGTGGCCATCCGCGAGAATCAGCGACGCGAGCGGATCGCGGAGATCGCCCCCCAGCATCCCGGGCAATCGTTCGGAGCGAGCATCCCGACGACGATCACGCCCGAGTTCGTCCGCGACGAGGTGGCCCGCGGCCGGGCGATCATCCCCTGCAACATCAACCACCCGGAACTCGAGCCCATGATCATCGGGCGCAACTTCCTGGTGAAGATCAACGCCAACCTCGGCAACTCGGCCGTGACCTCCTCGATCGAGGAAGAGGTCGAGAAGATGGTCTGGGCCATTCGCTGGGGCGCTGACACGGTGATGGACCTGTCCACCGGCCCGAACATCCACGAGACCCGCGAATGGATCTTGCGCAACTCGCCCGTGCCTATCGGCACGGTGCCGATCTACCAGGCTCTCGAGAAGGTGGACGGCAAGGTCGAGGAGCTGACCTGGGAAATCTTCCGCGACACGCTCATTGAGCAGGCCGAACAGGGCGTCGATTACTTCACCATCCACGCCGGCGTGCTCCTGCGGTACATCCCGCTGACCGCCAAACGCGTGACCGGCATCGTGAGCCGCGGCGGGTCGATCCACGCCAAGTGGTGCCTGGCCCACCACCGCGAGAACTTCGCCTACGAACATTGGGACGAGATCTGCGAGATCATGGCGGCGTATGACGTGGCGTTTTCGATCGGCGACGGCCTGCGTCCCGGCTCGATCGCCGACGCCAACGACGAGGCTCAGTTCGCCGAGCTCAAGACGCAGGGCGAACTGACTCGGCGGGCGTGGGAGCACGACGTGCAGGTGATGAATGAAGGCCCCGGCCACATCCCCATGCAGTTGATCCACGAGAACATGACCAAGCAGCTCGAGTGGTGCCACGAAGCGCCCTTCTACACGCTCGGCCCGCTCACCACCGACATCGCCCCCGGCTACGACCACCTCACCAGTGCGATCGGCGCGGCCATGATTGGCTGGTACGGCTGCGCGCTGCTGTGCTACGTGACGCCGAAGGAGCACTTGGGACTGCCCAACAAGCAGGACGTCCGCGAAGGCGTGATCGCGTATAAGATCGCCGCCCACGCCGCCGACCTGGCCAAAGGCCATCCGGGCGCGCAGCACCGCGACAACGCCATGAGCAAGGCCCGTTTCGAATTCCGCTGGGTGGATCAGTTCCACTTGTCGCTGGACCCGGAGAAGGCCCTGGCCTTCCACGACGAGACGCTGCCGCAGGAGCCGGCCAAGACCGCCCACTTCTGCAGCATGTGCGGGCCGAAGTTCTGCAGCATGGAGATCACGCAGCAGGTACGCGAGTATGCCCAGGCTCACGGCATGGACGCCGCCGAGGCCATCCGCGAAGGCCTGGACCAAAAGAGCGAGGAGTTCCGCCAGGCCGGCCTGGAGATCTACCAGGCGCGGTGAGGCGTCGCTCCCAGACGCGGCCCCCAGCGAGTGGCGAGGCTTGCCCCCGCCGTCTCATGCGTCATGCGTCGGCAGCGCGACGTCCGCCGCTGTTGTGGTCAACCGTCCGTCGCCCCCGCACGGACCGGCAGAGGGTTTGAAAACCGCCCGCTCTCCAGCTAAACTGTAGCCGCATTGGTGACGCGGGCTCGGGAGCCCCGGCTTGGCCGGCGATTTTCCGTCCCCACGTCGCTGACAGCGTGGTGAGTGTAGCTCAGTTGGTTAGAGCACAAGGTTGTGGTCCTTGGGGTCGGGGGTTCGAGTCCCCTCACTCACCCTTGAGCACGAAC
>ERZ795046.684-NODE-684-length-39660-cov-9.566040_pt1 | contig 39660 bp, 41 predicted proteins | sample MGYA00375130_ERZ795046 | MGnify/ENA primary metagenome ERZ795046 (study PRJEB30175, sample SAMN05720202) | activated sludge metagenome | isolation source: anaerobic digester from wastewater treatment plant | place: Japan | collected 2015-05-15 ...
GATGCAGATTTTTACGTACCCTTAACCGGTAAGCAGTTTATCGGGCTTGAGAGTGCTGATAGAACTTTTCTGCACTGCATCATGGCTTTTATATTATCCGACAAGGATTTTATAGAGGTTGAGACCATTTACACGTTTGCCAAAAAAGACGAAAAGGAGGCAACTAATTATGTTGATAAGCATTGGATACCCATGTTCAATTATCTTATAGATATAGGGATAAAGATGCGGTTAACTCTGCGTATTTACGCAAGTCAATTAACAGATGAGGAACACCGTAAATTGGAAGCATTCGGATTTACTCAAGCTAAGGTTTACGATTTTCCTATGGAAACACGTATAGGTACGCCAAAGAGTGTTAAGGATGTTTAAGTGCTTCTAAACACACCGTCACGGTGCTGAGTAATGCTTTTACATTCTCCTTGCAGTTAATCCCATAGCTAACGCTTTGACCTGATCGGATTCTTGTTATTAATCCTGAGATATACAGTTCCTTAATACTTATAGATATGACAGGCTGAGAGTATTCGTGTAAACTTGCAACTAAATCTTTAAGTCTTACCTCTGTGTCCGATTCCGCCAAAGTCTTGACAATCCGGTAGCGTAAATCACTACTCAATAACTTGAACAATTTATCTTCCGTCAACATATATTAGATATAAATATATACAAAAATAGAAAATTATTTGCTATGTTTGTATTATTAATAATAATTAACTATTTATATCTGATTATAGTAGTAACTTTGTTACGTAATTTATCTTAATCATGTTGTTTATTAACAAAATATCAAACGAAGAGTGTCTTGCCTTGCAGTACACACAGACATCATTAAGTCAATTAATAGATTTTGTGGGTTTGCGATCTTTGCAAATTCAAAGCGGTTCTAAGACACTGACCCTTAATAAAGGAGTTAAAATCCGTCTTGGCGATTTTGTAGTGCTTAATAAACACACCAAAAAATGGTATGTCGTCCCCTATCTCCCGTTCAATGCCGGTTATATCCACATGGAAGCGAATAGAGGATTTGATTGCGAATTACGCCCAATGCCTGTTTCACATAAATAAACATATAAATTATGGCAAAATTTGTCGCAAAGCCTGTTATTAAAGAGGCGGTGCAATTTACCCAACACAGTCTTCCCGAATGTCAAAAATTTTGCGGAGAAGCCTTACGTTATCACTCAGATAGAGGCTGTGAAATATATCATATATCCTATGGATGGGTGTCGTTAAATTTAGGGGACTATATCGTAAAGATTGAGGGCGGATTTTATAGGACTCCCGCCAATGTGTTCGAGGCAAATCACGAGCCGTATCAAGAATGAAAAAGGGGCATTATTACAATGCCCCTTCGTCGTACCCTTCTGAATACGAAACGTATGCTTCTTTATAGATTAGGACGGCACTGCTTCAAAGTATAGATTACGACGGACACCATACATCCGGTCGTTAACATCGTAATTATCAGCAGGCAAGGCAAACAATTCGTATTTCAATGAAGTGGTAATAACATAAATACCCTCACCGCACGAATTATATTCTACGTGCATATCATACTCCAATCCTGTAATTGGATCCATGATAGTCGTTTTTTCATAGTTGCCGTTCCATGGTTTGTAGAGTGGATTAGCTACTCTTTGTCCATCCATTGTTTCTATGGTGGGGGCAAACGAATTGTAACGCACCAATTGGAACGCGCCGGGAGCGAACGCCACGAACCCATTTTGACCCCAATTGGTGTCTGCCATTTCGTCGTAGAAAAAATACATATCGCTAACCGATGCACCGGTATTGATCCCTTCGTTATTACAACAACCTACTTCAGCCAAAGAAGCGTATTGAAACACCCCAAATTCGTCGCCCGCACCCACTACGATAGGACGGTTGTTAATCCGAATATCGCGCAGTGGTTTTGCTACGTCTGCGATAAATCCTTGTTTGTATATAGCTCCAGATGTCCCGTTTATCAGACGCGCTGGGAGCGGGGCTACCGGAGGAGTATAAGCATAGGGAGGCGCACCCGTATTCAGATTGTTACCAAAAAGATTTAAGGCAAGTACCTGTAAATCGGCATTGATAGCTTCATTAATTGCGTTAATTTCGCCCATCATCAACTCTGCACGGAAATCCGCTGAAGATTGATAACAAATGCGTGCCACCTCAGACTCGTTCAGGGTTAATTTCGATTGTTTATATCGAGTTACTTGTACCAAGTTAGACTTAGGCGCGCGTTCCGTTCCCGGCGTACAAGCATCGGACGGAGACGATGTAACGGCGGAGGTGGTCTGTGGCGAAGTGTAAATCAACTCCACTGTCCGTTGCCCCCCGTTAATTGTTTGAACTTGAATTTGTTTGTATGTGCGAGTATTTAATTCGCTCGTGATAGCATCTAAAAGACCCAACGGGGTTCTTGTCAATACTCCTGTACCTTCTTTTGCCACTTCTACAAGCGCGCTTTGAAAGGGGGTACATATACCATTTACGTAAGCCATAATAACTTATTAAAATTTTTGTTTACAAAATTTCGTTAATTTATCAGGCTCTTGTTTTGAGTCTTTGAGTCCGACTATGACGCTCTGGTTTAAGTCTCTGAGTCCGACCGTAACGCTCTTGTTTTAAGTCTCTGAGTCCGACCTTATTAATATAAAAAAAATTAAGATTGTGCTACGTTCTGCGCCGCTGTGATTTGGGCAAGGTGGGCTTCTGCTTTCGCCACATTTTTTGGAACGCTACCATTATGAACACCTGCTTTGGGGTCGGGGACTGCCCCTGTTTTAAGGGTACTTGGATTGTAGGGAGGATTTACCGCTCCGGATAAATCTAAACCGTTTTTCGCTTTAACTACTTCCTCAGCAAACGTTTTTAGTTCATAGACATTTGCCCCGTCAGGTGTTAATGCTTTATGTACTCCGTCTTTGTTGAGCAACACCACTTCACCTAACTCGTTTTCTTGGATAACAAAACCTCTTGCCTTTGCAACTTGCAGGATCGGCTCTATAAACAAGTCCGGGTCTGCCCGTAATTTCATTGAACTAAGGACATTTTTCACCAAGTTTTGACGGAGTTTGAACATTCTAACTTCTTCCCGTTCTTCTTCCCGAACCCGTGGAATAATAACGTTCTCGTAATCCTCAACTTTCTTTTGAAAAGAAAGATTGGCTTTTTCGAGCAAGTCTATACGTTCTTGAGCGGTGTCATTCGTGAGTTTGGAATAATTCGTTTTTAACGTCTCTTCTCTTTTCTTAACCACTTCAGCAACCACCTCATGTTCCTTCATCGTTTTAAGTTCTTCAGAAGAGAGCGATTTCCATTCCTCCTTAAACTGTTTTTCGATAATTTTCAAAAATCCGGTTCGGGCTTCTTGGGTAGCCTCAGCCTTCATCTGAATTTTTAACTCAGGATTGTTCTTAAAAACTTCCGTCTGTTTCGCTATAATTTTTTGATACACGTCATTCGGAACGATAGTACCCGCTTCAAGTTGAGCGATTTCTTCCGAATTAATGCCGAGGAGGGTTAGTAACGCTACTAATTTTTCCATATTTATAAAGTTTGAAGGGTAAACGACAAATTAGTTATTTCTTTTGTTCCGGAGCAGACGAAGATGTCGTCACGGTTGTTTTCGGTGCTACGGATTCCGGACGCTCTGTAACGCGGGTACGGGTTGCCGGGATAACCGCGTTGCCCTTCGTCTTTACAGGTTTAGGGGCATTTGCATTTCTTAGGATAAAGTTAGACTTTTCTTTATCTTGAAGAGTGCGTGTGATGACCGCACCAACCGGTAAAGTTTTTTCTAAGTTATCCGAAGTATCCAAAACGGTGCAGTATCTTGTTTCGGATGCGTGTAACTGCGATAACGTCTCATCAACATTAATAGCCATGATCGTAAATTTAGGGTGTTAATAAAGTTCAAAGTTACAAATTACGCCTATTAATGCGTACATGAACCTAAATGTTTAATCTTATTTAACTCTTGTAGGAATAGCTTGATGTCTGCAATTATACCCGCCCCTATATATGGGAAAATTGTCCGGGGTTGTTCCGGGAATCATTCCTGACCCATGCTTATAAGCCCAATTGATTTCATCCTGCAAGTCGCTTTTTAATAGGATATTCTTATCCACCCACCGAACACACTGAGGACGGGACTCATACTTTTTAGACTTACCACTCTTTGACGATTTGCCTGGTTTTATGCTCCCAACATACATATAAGCATTCAATCCGTACTCTTTGACAATTTCTTGATTTAATGCGCCATCGTATCCGTATAGTGCGTCCCGTGTCATTTGGATCGTATGTGCGCCTAATTTGCCCTGACCCACCACCGTCTTTAATGCTGACTGTGTCTCAGCTAAGGACGCTCCCGATACAATAGCCTTAAAAAGCAGATCATTAATAGGAACAAGTACAGAAGAAAGATAGGGAGTACCAAACATTACATTACGATAATTAGCCAAAAAATCTTGCTGTAATTGCGTGGGCTTTAGTCCCGAAATATCTAATGAAGATAAATAGTTCTGTATTTGCGTATTAAGGTCTAACGTTTTGTCAAAAAGGCGGGTGAGATTAGACACTTCGGACAACATACCGGCATCATCCATGGCATCGTATAACTGAGTGAACAAACCATTGAGCATTGCCAAGTTTTTACCGCCTTTATCTAAATATCCCTTACTCGCCTGCTTACTTAAAATCTTAAACACTCGCTCTAAAAACAAATCTTGCGCACCAACACTCAATCCCTCCATCTTATCAATGTATTTTTGATAGATAGAGTCTTTGTTTGCGATTATTTTATCAATAGCCATGTATTAATCCTCTTCTATCTCAGTTGAAGTTATTATTTCATCGTCTTCCTCTTCTATGTCCTCAGTATCTACCTGCTCTGAAGCCGGTGCAGGATATAACGTTGCAGACGCGGTACTTGGCTCTATTTGTGGATTTTCTTTCTTAAACCTTGCGATTAATTCCGCATAAACACGCTCGTAATTACCGGGATCAATGCTCCACCCGTCGTGAATCATACGATCTAAGATAGCGGGGGCTTTGCACGCCAATTGCACATCGTACAAAGTAATAATCCCAGACGCAAGTAATTCAATGTTTCTTTCATAAGAATTAAAAGAAACATCTATGTAAATGAGTAGAAAATCCTCTTTGTGAAAGACCTTCATTTCTCCCCCGTATTTTTTCCGGATCAATTCTCGGTGCGCCTGCCGTATTAAAGACGGAGAAGCATTAGCATCATTGAGCATTTTAATATCGGCTAAGATATGCTCTTCAGTTTTAAGGTCAAAAGTAGTCGGCTTAACTACCACGGGGGTAACGGGGGAAGTGATATTGATATAATATTCCATAAAATATAGAACATTATAAATAATAACATCAAAAATATTATTGCTTATTTTGAGTATAGAAGCATATTCCCGTTCACGATCTAACGCTTTGGCTGTCCCTGATTGTGCCTGAGCGATTAAATCTAAATGTAAACTTTCCCGTGCCAACTGCAATTGTTCTTTGAATAGTTCATTTAACAGCCTCAAACTTTCGGTAGGAGATTCAATGTATTGGATAGGAGGAATTTTGTTTCCCGATGCAATTTTCCCGCCCTCAAATCCCGAAGACTCTTCTTCGACAACCGTCCATCTACCGTAGGGAGATGCAGGGGTTAACATCCCCTTACCTCTGCAAGTGTGACAAGTGTTCGTAGTGGTCGTATCATCATCAAGATACACCGTGATCGCCCCTTTACCGAGACAGGCGGAACAAAGTATTTCTTTAACAACACGCTGAGGATAAGCGCAAGTTATGAGCGATCCTTGCTTATCACTGTATTGACGAATAGCATCATTCGCCAAAGGCACGAACCCATTAAAAAAACTTTTGTAAATACCTAACTTAGTATTCCAAATACCTCCTAATTTCACATAAGGAACAACTCCGATATTATGCTGTAAAACCAGATTAGTTATATAGGTATTTTTGTGTTTATCTCCGACTTGAATAACCTGCCAATATTCGGTGCGCGTGAACACGTCGTAAATATTTCCGGACATTTCCATATTCGCTCCGTTCTGAACTTCAGATTTTTGATCGGATAGGATAGTCAATACTTCCGTCGTGTTATCTATAATTCTGTCCGAACAAACAATAACAGGAACAGGATTAACCACAGTCATAGAATCTACAACATTAGTCGGGTACACCAACACCACACCGTTAGGATCGAGTAACATATATTGAACAACGTACTGCTGAACCCAAGACATGAAGTTAATTCCTTCAAATGTAGTTTCTTCTAAGTATTCGTGAAGGGCTTTACTTAAACTTAAATCATAGTGATTGTCATTGAATATTCTAAAAAGCGAATCAATAGCCTCTTGGATAATACCTTGCGTTATCGGCTCATAGTTAGCGATACGATAAGCGAATATTTCTTCATCTTCAAAAGGTCGGCGAGTGCGTATGAGTTGTTCCGGGATTACTCCGTCAATGTGTACGGACATCTCGTTTTTTATTTTTGCGTAATCTTCGCGTTTAGGATTACATAAGAAGGGTACTTGACTTAAATACGCCTCAATGGTCATTTGTATCATATAGCAGTACAATTGAAGGGCAAATTACAAATTCTTTTGCAGATTAAATAATTATAACTTTTGTGCAAAGTAAAAGTGTGTAACTTTGCTACGTAATTTTAATTTTATGAAAGACATTGTTATTACTAAATTAAGCCAATTCCCCTTACCTAACGACAAGGTTAGAATTTGTGCTGAATGTGCGCCCCTCACAAAACAGAAGAAAGGCAAGGAAAAGGAAGTAGAGTTTTATCATTCCTGTGGAGTGTTTATTGACCGTCCTTTAGGAGGCAATGCGGATTACCGCAATTATGCAATTTCCCGAAAATCTTTATTCGAGGCATGGCAGTCTTGCGATGAGTTAAGTCCCGATATTGGCTCATATATAGACGATGAGGCTGTAAACTTCTTAAAATTGCCTCCGGATAAATTTACATCCCCTGCAAATGCTTATACTGTTGAAGTTAGTAAAACCGCCCTAAACACTATATTAAAACTTGTTTCCTTAAATAAAGGTCTTGGATTTAAGTCCCATGATACGTATTCTAATGCTGTAGCTATATGGGAAATGCCTGATAAGTCTTGGCGGGCGCATTTTATAGGGTGGGATAGTTCTTCTGCGCTTATTATGGGTACAGCATCATTACACCCACAGGATATACACAGTCATCATCCAATACTTTTTCTAAATGTAGGGATGTTGCAACTGCTTAATGATATTTATGTAGTAAAAAAGACTTACTTAACGATTGAGGTGATAGAAGAGGCTAAGGCTTGCCAACTATTTTATACCGACACAAAAATCAAAGAACTTCCTGACGGGATTCTCGGAGTTTCTTTTAACCATAATGATAATTATGCCAGACGCGTTCTTAAAGAGACCCCTGAAAGCCTTTACGAAAGACAAGGATTACCTTTTATTTGGGATTGTTATAGTATCCTGAGTAAAATGGTGCTTAAATACAAGACATCTAAACGCAAGTTATCCGATGACGTAATCTTAGTCTTTACCTTAAAAGAGGATTTACTACAAGTGTTCATTCACGTAGTTGGCACTGAAGAACGGGTGTGTGTTCATACTACGTTTATAGAACCGGAAACCGTTATACCTAACGCAGAATATTTTATATGTATCCGTTTATCTTGGTTATATGACATTATACACACGTATAAACAAAGTGATATAGAATTTTGGCTGTATCCAAATAAAACACGTCAACCCGACGGGTCAATCTTAAATGAGTCCCCAATACTTGGTATCCGTATGCACGAATATTTTTTCCATATAGCAGGTGTTTATATGGGTACGGATTCTAAAGGATTTTTAGAAGAAGCAAGTAAGGCATGAAAAAAGGGGGTCATCACACCCCCTTTTCGTTTTTTCAACTAAACACTATCGAAACTAACTAAACAGCGACTAAGGTACAAGGAATGTAACCGATTCGGTACATCCGGTAGCGATATTTTTGATGGTAGCCGTGTACGAACCTGAAACAAGGTTTGTAAATACATTGCTTGGTAAGAACGGTCCTTGGATACCATTGGCAGTGACACTATACAAGAAGTCGGATACCGTACCAAGCGGGTTAATCGTAACCGTGGCGTTCGGCGAAGTACCGGAAACAGTGACTTCAGGGTTATCAAACGCAGGTCGAGAAGATGTAACGACGACTGCCGTAGTGGTTACATTTGCACATCCCGGACGGATAATAGTAACCGTGTAACTTCCGGGGTCTTGGACAACCAATTGGTATTGTGTCGCACCCGGAACAGCCGTAACACCTACAAACCATTGGTAGGTTGCGTTAGCATAGTAACTTGCAGTAAGTAAAACACCTTGTTCGTCACAAAGAACAAGAGAGTCATAAGTAACGGTCGGCGTTTCACATGGATCGTAGTTTGGCACACCTGTGCAATCTCCGGAAACATAACTAATCAATCCCGGGATTTCAAGCGGGGCAGGCAAGGTACGAGACTTCCACATTAAAACGATGTCGTGAAAAGTAGTACCCGTTTGTTGGTTCTCAATAACGGGAGCAACATCCATGACATATTTAGGAATCCAGCCGTAAAAACGACCATCACACGTTAAAAACCCTAATTCTGTGGAACTGTGAAGTGTGTCCAAAGCGTTCCAGAACTCAGCTACTTTATAAATGCCGTTATCCAGCACCCAATTGTAGTCTTTAGCGTTTAGCGTCCAATCCCGTGAGTTTACAGACTCCGCACGGCAGGACGAATACTGAGTTTTAACAGCGGAGGCTTTGGGCAACTCGCCCATTAACTCACCGGTAACGACAATCTTGCCCTGATTTACATAACGACACCATTCTGCGGGGTCATATATGTTGCTAAAATCGACGGCACACGTCTTGAAAAATAAATACGAAATACCGCCCGATGCCGGCGTAATCTCGCACGCTGTTGATGCGTAGGATGTAGGTAATACGCGTGAACAACTTATGTTACAACTTGGCATGATATATAAAATTTATTTACGTAAATACTTAGTTACTAACTACTCCAATTTTATGCGTTACGCATAGCGTAACTGTATCTCGCATATAAACTGTATGCGAGCCAATACTCAGCCCGGCAAATATTGGACTGATTTGCCACGTATTGAAATCTAAAGAGTATTCGACCGGATGTCCGTTATTACCTGCAATTGAGGTCACGGTTAGCGTTCCGGGAGTTGCTACAATGGTTAATATCCGTAAGTCTGAACATACAGAACCCACAATAATACCGACATCTTTTACGCATCCGGTAACAGTGTCCCTCACTCTAACATGGTGTTCCCCTTGTGATACCGACGTAAAATTATCGGAAGGTTGATACGCTCCCCCGTCTAAAGAATACTCATAACTTCCCGAACCTCCGGTAACATTAGTTACGTTTATCTGTCCGGTAGGAATTTCACCACTATCTAAAACAGATGTGGAAAAATTTAAGTTAGGACAAACGCTCCCAATGGCGACGGACGTGGTTTTTACACATCCGGTAATAGTGTCCCTGACCTGCAAAATATGCGTTCCTTGTGATAACCCTGTGAATACGGGTGTTGGTTGGTATGCTCCTAAATCTATTGCATACTCATAACTGCCCGAACCTCCGGAAACGTCTATACTATACACCTGTCCTGTTGGGTTCTGTCCACTATCTAAAACAGATACATCTGTTATAACAAACGAAGAACATATAGAACCGACTTGCTCCGTATTGGATTTTTGGCATCTGGTAGTCGTGTCTCTTACCACTGTGATGTATGTTCCTATCGCAAGTCCTGTAAACATCCCTGATGGTTGGAATGTATTGCCCCCGTCAATAGAATACTCATACGACCCTGACCCTGCCGAACCTGTTAATAAAATTTGCCCGGTAGGCGTTAAGTCCCCGCTTCCAATAACCGTTGCAGATAGGAGCAAGTCGTTACAAATGTCCGGAATATTCACGGTAATGCTTTCCACACACCCCGTACCATTATCACGCACCGAAAGCGTATAAGTTCCTGCGTTTAACCCGGTAAAGATTGGGGATACTTGATACGGCGTAGTATTCAGTTTATACTCTAAGTTAGCTAAGTTAGAGAAATTAATAACGGAAATAGAGTTAATCTGTCCGGTCGGATTTAACCCACTACCCAACACCGTAACGGCTGTGATTTGTAGTAAATTACAAATATTGCTAATGATAACATCGTTACGATTTACAACACATCCGTTAGACGTATCTCGCACCCATACCGTATAATTTTGACTTGCTAACCCTGTGAATACATCGGAAGACTGCCAAGCAATTCCGTCTAAAGAATACTCGTAGTTTGCAGGATTACCACTTGACCCTGACGCTACAATGGTCATTTCTCCCGTCGGTAGAACCCCACTACCTAACGTTATGATAGAGTCAATGCTAAACGTAGCGCACGCATTTTGCACCGTCGCCGTCACTGCCTTTACGCACCCGCTCGTCAAATCTTTGACAAAGACTTGATAATTCCCCGGTGAGAGATTTATAAAAGTATTAGAAACTTGGTAAATATTTTCATCTAAAGAATAGCGATATGTCCCTGACCCCCCGGACACAGAACTAACGGTAATACTACCATCATTTGCTTGCCCCGAATCTACAATAACAACTGTACCTACCAATAAATCACATAAATTTTCTACTAAGATAGGGTTGATGTAAGTAGCTTCACATCCGGTAACAGTGTCCCGAATATGGGCAAAATAAGTACCCCCCGGAAGTTGATCGAAATAATTAATTGCCTGCCAAGGTCTGTTTAATGTACCGGATAAAGAATACTCTATCGGATTTAACGTACCGACGAAGTTTATAACTTCTATTTGTCCGTCTATCGCCGCGCCTGCCGGAGCGACACCAATATCAACAATTCCCAACATAGCACAAACATCCGGTATAATTACATTAGTAAAAGTGTAATTACATCTGTTATCTACATCTTTAGCATATACCGTATATGTCCCCGAATCGAATCCGGTCAATACGTTAGATACCTGCCACGTGATTCCGTCTTTAGAATATTGATAATTTCCAGACCCCCCGGACAGATTGATCGTTACCGTTCCCGAATCAAGTACCCCCGCCCCCGTGATAGCTCCAATAGAAGCCGATGCGGTGCATAGAGAATTGACCGTAACGTTTGGAATAGTAGTGATACATCCGTTTGTCGCGTCTTTTATGTATATTGTGTGTATGCCTGCCGGTACGCCGGATAAAACGACTCCGGCAGTGTAATTTATATTGTCGTAAGATATTGAATATGTCCCTGACCCCCCTAATACAGAAACGGTAACAATTCCGTCATCCTCACTGCCCGAATCAACGACCGACACCAAAGATGCGCTCAATGCCACGCAATTATTAACGACCATCAAATTATATGAGCGTTGACACAGATTCACGGTATCCCTGACCACTAAGACATACGCCCCGGCACTCAACCCGGTATAACTTAATGTCCCCGTGAAGGGGGATGCGTTTAAGGACGTTTCATAAGTGCCTCCCCCCGAAGTGATCGTTATGGAGATCGTTCCGGAGTTCATACCGTCTATATCCGTTACTGAGGTTTGGGCAGTAAACGAAGGACATAAAGACGGCACGGTTATCGCTTGATTGGAAGTACAAGTTGGTCGCCCCGAATCACGAACGTAAATAGTATATTCTCCCGCAATTAATCCAGAAAACACGTTACCCGTTGTCCATGTAACATTGTCAATAGAATATTCTAACACCCCCGTAACACCTGCCACATTTGTTATCGTGATACTACCATCATTCCCGACCGCACTTTCTCCAACAACCGTATAACTAACGATACCAAAGGATAAACACTCGGCAGGAATTAAAGCAACTGCTTCCGGATCATAGGCGTTGATACAGGTAATAAGCGTTTCCAAGAAATCGGGAATAAACATTGGTGAAATGCTTAACGCATCACGCCAAGAGAGCGTACCTAACCAATACATTGGCATCGCATAGTCGTCCGGATAAATGTCCGTAACGTCTAAAGTATAATTTTTAATCCATGCGAAAAGCAAATTCTCACAGGTAAGCCAGCCGAATCGGTATTGCTTATAATGTTGTTGAAGTTCTCTAAAGAATGTATAATCGGTAAAGTATTCGTCATCTATTTCATACATCTGAAACCGTATTTCTTGCTTTTTAGTCCAGATGATTGGCTCTGAGCAAGAAGATACTTTTAAGGATTCACGCTCAACCGTTTCTTTACTTGCCCGGAGTGGATTAGTAATGACAATTAGCCCCCTCTTAGCATAGAAGCACCATTCATTAATATCTGTTACATCATTGAACTCTACGCTACAATGAATGAATATTAATCGTTCTATTCCCCCCTTACGAATATCGCTATCGCATTCGTTTAGGCGTTGCCTTGGCAGGGGTTGGGTGCAGGTGTTTCTACAAAGAAGCATAACGATCTATTCTTTTACACAAAGATAAAAGAAATAGTACGAAACACGTCAAATAAAACAAAAAAAAATTAACAAGCATCAATACATTAATATTTTTAATAATATAAAAAACGCAATACCTTAAAGGTACTGCGTTAAGATAATTAAATCTAATAATATATGCTCAACTACTTTGTTAATCCGTCTTTTAGGAGTGTTACTGCTTTTTGTGCGTCGGAAGACGCTTTGAAAATAAATTTGCTATCTGATCTCAATGCCTCTAACCAACCTTTAATGTAGATAACATGATCGTCGCGGAGAACATTATCATTCACACCAAACTCCATAGAAAGAAACATTGACCCCAACTCAGCTACCAACTCTTCTTTGGCATAGTCTTGAGTAGTCTTACCTTTACCCAAGGCACGGTTCAATCGCTTTTCTGCACCCGTCCAATGTGTTAACTCGTGAAATAACACACTGTAAAAATGTGCTTCATTGGAGGCGTTTGCAGTGTCAATAAATTGCCCCTTATTAGGCATTGCCACATAATCACCACTCACACTATAATACGCACGATCATTTCCATAGCGGACATCTGCTCCGGTGTTTGCAATAAATGCTTCAATCGCATCGTTCGCAAAATCCTCACCCCCTTCTTCGATTTCTGCCACGTACCCTTCAACTTGCTCGGCGTTAAATACCGAAAAAGATTTTAAGATAAAAAATTTATCTTCGATTGTTTCCCCCGCTTCATTTGTCTTAGTTTTTTCGACCGGTGTGTAAAATACAATGGTCGTAGCTTTTTCGCCTTTACGAACTTGACATCCCTTATCTTGCCATTGTGTGTATGTACCCCAAATGTTAGACGCATATCCCTTGACCATACGCTCAATACATAAGAGCGTGATATTAATGCCTTGGTATGCGTTTCCGGTGGCTACGTTTTTTGGCAAACCTTTTCCGGAAGTGCGCCAAGGCATTACCCATTGTCCTTCTACGCCTTGTTCTAATTTTTCGATAACCTTGTTTGTTATCGTTTCATAAATACTTGGTTGTGCTGTCGTTGTTGCCATTGTTTCTGTTTTTGTTAAGTTAAAACTACGTTACAAAGTTACGGCAAATTTTTAGACGCACAATAGGTAAAGTAAAATTTAACAGATATTTAACTTATAAAGAAAAACTCCGTATGTCTTAAACAACCTTGTATCCTTTCCCTGATACTTTTAGATGAATTGTTTGACGGTTTGCATCCCGAAATAATACATAACGCCCCCCGTTAAATGTGTGTATTATAGAATCCCTGTCAACTATAAAGCTAACGGTCTTTGTGAACGTTTCGTGTCTGTGTGCATCCCTAAAAGCCTCCGCCTCAGCGACCGTAGCGAACACCCCTAAAAGATTCCCTAAAATATTCAAAGCAAAAAATTCGCCCTCAGGCAAGGGAAAAATAACCCGCTCATAACCCGCTTCTGTTATCTCTTCCAGAGAAAAGACAGCACGTTTATTCTCTGAATCGAATCCCTTAGGACGAGGTACAACCCTCTTCTTAGGTAAGAATTTGGGATCACTGCAATACTGCTTGACAACCTCTTCATCTTCTACAATACTCAGAAGTAAATACAGATTTACGCCATCACAATTTTCTCGCCAATACGTTAGCACCTGCTCAACATTATGAGTTTCATGTGTTTTAGCGGATAGCAACTTGTTATCTGCTTTTTGATACACCTCTACGCGAACTGTCATATAAGTTATTTATTATTAAGTTAAAACTACGTTACAAAGTTACGGCAAATTTTTAGACGCACAATAGGAGAAGTAAAATTTAACATAGATTTAACTTATAAAAATACCCCGAAAATTATTTTCGGGGTATTCGCTCCTTAACCAACTTTAATCTTATGAGAGATTTTTAAGAATTTGATTAATTGCTTGGCAATACAACGCGTAAACGGCGAGAACCTGTTGATCGTCTATATCATAATCAATCATTAGAGATTGGAGATATTCCGGGGGATTACCCATGCGCTCAACAATAACATCGGCTAACTCTTTACGGAGCAGTCCTTCTACTTGCGTTTCAGTTATTTTAGGAGGTAGGTGCAACGATTCGGTTAAATCTTGGACAGCATCAGATAAATACTGCCGGCAGTGGCTTTTTATCTCATCCTCTTTATCTTCTAAATGGATGGGCGGGAGTAAGCCAAATAAATGTTCTTTATGAGAGTAGGCTAAAGAAACGCCACTCATGCTTAATACAAGAAACATACACTCATCAATAATGTTAGTTGCTTTATCTATGTACCGATTAATACTTACAAGCACCGCATCTTGATACGGAGAATTTATAGTGGGTAAAATTTGAATATCTTTTTTAGCGTCCATTACCGACCAATACAATTGCCTAAAATTTTGTATCCTTGCAGGAAGCGTCTGGTAATAAAAGATTAGATTGTTTGCTGACGTTCTCATCATAGGTAATAAAAGGGCGATTGTTACATCGCCCATTAAATCTAACGAGTTTTAACTACTAACTAAATAGTAACATCAAATAACTTTCACGCCCATACTCACCGCAATTTGTTGTATCTCGGTCAGCTTGGTGAAATCAACGGTATTGTATAAACCCAAAAACTGTATCTGTTCGGGCAATAGTCCTGTTTCATTCAACAATCCCACATAGATAGCAGATTCGAGTAACTGCAATTTATAATCAAAAAGTGTTTTTAGATTGTGTTTCAATTTACGAGACGTGGCTAAAATACGAGATTCAAGAAATACATCGGACGGAACACCTTGCACCAAAGTAGCCGTTTTCACGTGTTTATTTAACGCATTCCCTAAAGATTCTCTCAAATCTACCAAAAGTTTCATGCCTTTATATAGACTCATATCTTCAATATGCCTCACAGCAAACAAAACAGTAGTATGATCCCTGTCCATGATTTCTCCGATATGGGCATAGTGCATATTGTAAGTAGTTCTAAAATAATACATCACCACTTTACGAATATCCGCCAAAAATTGCTTCCGAGATTTACTTAGAATCGCTTGCCAAACCGCCTCTTTCGACCATTCCGTCAAATTCAAACGATTTACAAAAATGGACTTTATAGGTAGTACGTTTTTAATCTCATCAAATAAGGCATCCTTCATACGCTCCACCGGGTCAACTGTTTCAATAGGAATGCCGGTATCTACAACTACCGATGAATTAAAGTAATTGTGTAAGGCATCCTTCAATTTCGCAAAGTCCGTTTGAATTGCCTGTAATAATCCAGAACGGGCATCCTTAGCTAACACTCCGCCCGACCTTAACACATCTTTAAGCACTTCGGAACGTTCGTCCCCTTTTAATCCTGCGTAAACATAGGGACTCAGCATAAGTCATTACTTTTAAGTTAAAACTACGTTGCAAAGTAACGTATCAATTCTGTACTTTGCAACGCTTTACGTAAAAATTAACACTTATTTAACTTATGTGGTTATGTCAGAACACGTGAAATCTATAACACGGCATACGTCCGTTAGGGCTAAACGCATAGAAACGTTCCAGAAATGCCCATTTGGATTGTTCTTAGGTATATTTCCGGTGAACTTAAAATTATACCCATCTATTTTTAATTGCTTTGAACGTAAGGCGACTTGCAGGCGGTCTAATACGTAAGGAGGTATAGGCTTGGTACGTAATAAATAATTCTGTATCCCTGCCGTTTTCACAATACGTGTGAAATAATCGTTCCCAACTTCCGTAGTTTCAATATCCACACTGTCCCGCTCAATTGTACCATGAATGCGATACGCGTTAGAATATCGCTGAGGAGTATCCCCAAAAGTTTTAGTCCCGGAATAGTCCCCGTAATAATACGTCCGACAATCGTATGCACCGCGTCCGGCGTTGAGATACTCGCCCTCGGTCAGGAAGGTTTCCTCATTACAACACACTTTTTCATACCATTCAGTATAGAAAGAAATATAATCACACGCACCAACTTTGAAAATAAATTCTAAATAAAACCTTTGCGGTAAGTTGGTAGGGTCTATTGTGATCTGTTGGAACGTTTCGCCGGTGGGAAACTGTGCCACAAACTTGTTAACTGCTATATCCTCAATTTTGTAAAATACTTCTCTGTTTCCGTCTGTGTACACACGTACCGAGCAAAACATAAATTCGTCCCCTATATCCGTCCAACCGTATTTCGCCCCCGCATCCCAATCATTAAACACGTCGGGCATTTGGAATTGGAAGTAAAGCATATCCGTAACCGTGCAATCCTCGACGCAAGGCGTTTCCGGAATTTCTTTAGCCGGAGGACAGGCTTCGGGAATTTCGGGTAACAACTCACAACACGTAACATTTTCAATCATCACAATACCCGGAATTTGGACACCGGGATTAGTTTTACCCCAAAAGAACGTAAAGCCACTTTCACACACGCACGGGCAACCGGTCAGTAATGTGGCTTTATCCATGATGAACGTTACCTCATATGCAGATTGTCCCATATATACGGTAGGGACATAATTATATGAAACAATCGAATTAAAAAACCAACCACTTAAATACGTACAACCGTCTGGAGCGGGTTGAGACGAAAAGTGATACATATATCTACTAACGAAATCGGAGAAAGAAGAAGCGCATCCCGTATCGATCAGGGGTAAGGTCGCGTTGGTTTGGTATAATGCAAAAGAATCCGGTTCGGGGGAGCATCCACAATATACGGCGATACTTGCGGCGGTATATGAATAATTAGGTGGAGGTACACCACACACGCACGACGGTCTATTTCCGTAAACAACGGCAGGATTATCCACAATTAAAAACTTCCAACGTACTAACGTGTCTCCTAAGTCTTCACAAAGGGGATCATTCTGATTATTATTCCCATTAGTATTAGAGCGGGTACAGCAATCTAATACCGAGCTATAATTGACATAACTAATTGGGAAATCCGTATCTAACGTTAATTTTATTAGACTTACATTTTCTCCTGCAAGTTCGCAACACGTTTTTAAGTCAGCCTCACTCCATTTAACTAAGTTACCTATAACTGTTACTCCCGTCCTACCTGAGTCTATAAGTATTTGCGCCACTACCGTAGCAACATCCGCACCCGTAATCCCTGCTCCGGGGGATGCTTCTAACACGGTGTACGAAATTCCTGTAAGATTAACACATGACCCAAGCAAATACCCTATATTCAACAAGTTAATAGTAAAAGAAGGTACGTCTATGCCGTCAAACATCATTCTGAATATAGGATTTGTTCCTATCAAGCAGGATGACGGACAACAAGATATAGAATAATCAAAATCAGTGTATTCAAACTCAGCTTCACCTAAACGAACATTTACCGTTTGTCCTTGCAGACAGCAATTAGTTAATTCTAAGGAGTTCCATATAACCGTACTGCTAAATCCGTCAAACACTACTCCGGCGTACCCTAACGACTGCAAGGCAGTAGCGAAATTGTTAGCCAAGTCAAAACCACTAATCCCACTCACAGGGTCAGCGAAATAAATATCAGGACAGTCTTCGTAAATGCGTACCGCTCCTTGAATTGTTCCCGCCGAGTTAAACGTTAGGGATAACGTCACATACTCATTCTCGCACAATTCTTCGGGAGGATTAGGAACAACGTCATTAGCCTTACAACACGTGATCCTAACCTCAGGTTTATTCAAATTCGCCCCTACAATGATCGCGGATAGCGTGTTCGCTTCGACTACTTGAAACCCATCGAAATAAGTATAAGGTAGTTTTTGGCATAAATTATCTAAAACACATCCATAGAGTTTTACCGTCGATCCGGACAATTCTGCATTATTTGCGCCAAATAACTCTATTAATTTATTATAAAATGCTAAGGCAATCACCTCCGCATTAGTAGAATCTATGAGTAAATTCCACCCCACAAAAGACTGAGCTAAAGAATTTGGATTCACGCCACCGAAATAAATAGAGAACCCGTCTAAAGTTGGAGGGACGGTAGTATTCGTGAACGTAACCGTAAATTCCGACACGCATCCTCGATTTGGCTTGGCAACGCACACCGGTTGAAAATAAAGACTGTCCCCGCACCCGGCAATCACATTAACGGAGCATCTGGGGCTAAGCAACAAATCCGATCCACAAACTTTTTTTAAGGGTAATTCCTTTATTGCCGTCTTAGTACGGTTATCTCTTAGCGTGGCGTTAAACGGGTAGGTATATGTATTGTTTGGCATCTTACGTTATTTTTAGCGTCCAATTAATGTTCCACCCCTCAACCACTACGATCAAAGGTTTTATACTGATTCCCGCATTTCCGGGATAAGCAAACGGAAAAGTTCCCGGTGCGCCGGTTACAATAGTAGCAATGGGTGTCTGTATGTTAACAAGAGCATCATCTTGCTGATAAATATAAACAGATATAGGGGCAGAAAGACTAAGTACGTGTAACGTCCGTGTCCCTGCCGCTACTCCGGCATCCACAGGAAAAGCGTGTAAGAATTGTGCCATCAAACCATGTTGATTGGTACTAACATCCGCAATCTCATTCAACGCCTTAGCCGGCTGAGGACATAAACAAGCATACATATTACTTGTATTGTAGGGGTCAAGTCCTCCCACTACTAACGTTTCAACGGTTGGGGACGTAAACAGGCTATCCGTATATGCTAAAGCAAACGCACCCCGACCACTAACCAAATCGGGGGCGGGGTAAGGATCACCTCCCGGTAAACCCCCCAGATAGGGAGAACCGCTCACCGTTGAAAGTCTTATGGTATCCTCATAGACAACTCTAAGCCCGCGCGGAGAATAAAAGAAACGAAAGGGCATAAGAATGTACCCATCCCCGTTTCCAGACATATTAAAGTTCTTATAAAACGTTTCGCCGGGGTCAAGTAATTGCGTCATCCCATCGCACGCTACACCTGAAATAGCAGACAAATCAATCGCTTTCTTTTTAATAGCGATAAATCGGTAGGTACTGTTTGATTCTAATAATAACGCGTTAATATCTGCTACCGCTTCACTTGAAATAAATTCGGGATCGGCATTGGTTAAGGGGAGTTCCTGCAATTGTATTAAATTTACCTCCGGTTCAGGATCGTACTCTACGATGTTGGCAATACCGTAGTTCTTTTTATCTAACCCTGCTATAAACTTGTCGTTATATAAAGGATCGTTAGGATTTTCGTCTAAGTTGTCATCCGTACACTGTAATACCCGTGCTTTTAATGCCGGCAATGTATCACAAAAATTGCGCAAGGCATTACCCCCCGTGTCCTCAAAACTAATTGCCAAACATTCTGTATCTATCGCACCTACAACCAATATCTGTTTTTTAATGAGTACATCAGAAAAAGATATAGGGGTGTTATACAGTAGCTCTAACTGAGTGTCTATATAAACATTTTTATTAGTCCAATCTTGATTAGATTGAGGGGAAGTTAAGGGTATGTTCGTAAGGGTGTTTATAGTGCTTAGATTTACTTTGTCCGGCTCATAACGAACTCTGAAAGTATATTCTAAATATATAACATCATTTATAACATCCGCCGTAACTTGAACATTAGGATTAGAAGATACCCAAACACCCTGATTATTTTTAGTTATTATTACGCGTTCGTATATATGCTTCAAATCAAATTCTAACGTATATAGCGTTATGGTGATCGTTTTGGCATTAGCGACCAACGTGTGTCCGTACTGTGTCCGAGACGCTGAAAATACTGCCCCGTCCCATCGGATTACTGTTTTTAATCTCTCCAAGGGAGCGCATCGCAGATAATTCCCAAACGTGTTATAATAATCCTTCAGCGTTCCATAACACGTTGGAGGTGTCAGGGAGGGAATACTCCCTACCTGCAAGTCGTTAGAAATAATGGAAAATGTATCGTAAGATAGAAACGGATTATTTCTAAAATATACGACGGCAAGTATTCGGTACGTGTAAGCAGTATTGAGCGATGCCGGATTAATTTCAAAATAGGTAGTCCATGTATTTGCCGGACTTTCCGTAGCAACTTGCGACACCCCTGTTAAAGCAAGTGGATTCCCTATTTTAGAAGACATCCAAGTCGGTAAATTCTCCGGCAGTGGAACACCTTGCAAGGCTTCGGTATAATCTTCGGCAGACGCGTATTTATACGCCGTTAAAAAATGAACTGAATTATCTGCCCCGTTACTCCGTATTAAGAAAAACGTAATATAAATATCATTATACGTAGTATCGAACTTAACTTGCGCCTTTGTCGGTTCTGTTATGGTTAAATCTGTAACCGGTGTTCCTAATACCGTAGGTCTGTATAAAACTAAACTCTCATTAGTAACATCCGTTGAACTTGCATTGTAGGCATCTTTACCGTACCAACTAAACGCCACCGTCGCGTCATTTTTACTCAGCACCCAATTGGACGTATTGTTTCCGGATAAGCCCTGCCCTAAAAAATACACAGCCATCCGCATCACTTTATCTGAATTGAATACGGAACTACCCCCGTTATCCATTAATGTTCCGTTTGTGCGTCCGTTGTAAAGCAGTTTCCGCATATTAGGCATAATACCGACCGGATAACCATTTACATCCTCCACCAGTAGAAACGTTCCTTCGACAATAATACGGATGTTGGGCGTGCTATTATCTAATTTAATGGTATATGAGCCATTTTCATAGGTACTATTTCCGGTAAAATTAAGTGGATAGTCCGTGTTAATTACCGTTGAAGCACTTATTAGATAGTACAAGTAAGGCAGGGGAGGAATACCAATTGGCGCGGTCTCCGGATTAAAGCCGATGTCTAAAAATAAGCCCATGCGCAAGTAGAGCGCACCATAGCATCCGGAGAGTAGGGGCTGATCCGTCTCGAATATGCCTTTAACTTTCACGACCGTTCCGATTGCTAAATTCTTGGTATCGTAAACCCCCGCCGGATCGAAGAACGTTCCGTACTCTAATGAAATTGGTGTTATAGCAATCATCTTAGGTTCTCCCTTTTATGGTTATCGTTTCGTCTGTTATTGTTACTTCATCCACCGTTCCCCGCAAACCGTTAGGCAAAAGTACGGATTTTGTGAAGTCTAAAGTTATTATCGCCTTGCAATCTCTTACGATTGTGGCAGTATAATCTAACTTAACTTCATTGGATAGTCTTGGATCATCTATGTACCAAAATCGGTCATATAAATTACCTTGTATGTATGGTTTACTTGTCCCTACTCCTTGCGTGGTCAATACGCTATCAGTTTCCGAGGATACCCACATATCAAAATTATAATAGTCTCCGTCCGGATCAATTGGGTTAGGGGCTTGAACATTTCCAATCATCGGTTGGTACGCCGGACTGTATGGGATATGCTTTATTTTTGCATCCTGCACCGACGAAGTACCGTCCCAAATTAATAACTTTGGTGTGAAGGTCATATGTACCGGTAGTAACAAGGCGCGGCTAAATTGTGCGCCCCCCGTTAGATAATCTCCTAATCCAAACGTATTCCATGCGTCCTGCCACACACTCAACACATCTTCATCTACGCCGTCCCTACGAAAACGGGCAGGGGAGAACGGTATTTGATACTTGCGCGTTCCCTTCAGTCGTGCGTATTGTCCAAACGGTAAATTCCAATCGACCCGTTCATTGTAAAAAGATTTAGCTTCATTGCCGCACCAATCTACCCCGTCCCGCATCCAATTAAACTCAGCATTAGCCGGGTCACGTTTTGTAGGGTAAGAGAAACATATTTTTATTGCATCGCTGTCTAACGCATTACTTAAATCTAACCAAATGTCCCCGTTATTAAAATAGTCTCGACGTTCAAAGTACAGTACCCCGTTCTCAATTCGATAATCTCCGTTAAACGTATCTTTTAACCAATTTAACATCGTGTCCCCGCTCGCAATCGGCGCGTCATCTGCAATCCATGTTACGTATTCATCTTTGCCCTTAGTGGTCGGGGCGGAAAAGAACAGGGTATTATAATAAGGGCTACTGACATCGTTAAATATGCTACTAGAAAACGCCAAACCACAAACATTACAAATATTTTGAATGTAATCCCGAACTAAGGGTGCAGGATGTCCGTATTGACAGCCACTTACGTAGCCGTTCATCTGATCTATTAAATCTTTATAAGACGCTAACAAATCAAAATCAAATTCTACTGCTTCACCGGAAAATAAAGCACCAATTGCATCTATTATTTCTTTTATAAGAGCTACAAGTGCTATCAAAGGATAAAGCTGTAACAATATAAGATTTAAGCATAATCCAATGACTAACCAAAGATAGTGCATAAAGGACGGACGTAACTCGGAGCAGTGCCAGACAAAGGGATGCGCTAATTCGGTAAACTTTTTCCCGTTGTAATCATAACCATTGTACCAGATTACGTTAGATTTAAGACAGTCGGTTTTCTTAGTCGTGTCATTGTATTCAGATACTTGGCAACGGATGTAACATTCCCGAACGCACCAATCTAATGACGCTCCGTTAATAACGCCTTGAAAGATCATGTAGTCTTTCCACTCTCCGTTTACTTGCGTCCGACAACAATCATCATACACGCGGATAAACACTTCCTTATTTACACCCGTACCAAACCCTTCCGGCGGATTTATTATGGTATTGTATAAATACAAGAAAGCATCTCCGTAAAACGTTAAGTCTCCCGAAAACCCGTAAGCAATTGTCCCATCCTCATCCCTACGCCGGATGGTGAACGATGCTTTCTGTATATCATCATAGGCATCCGGCGAGTATAACGTATCATCTAAGGTAATATATAGCATAATTATTTCGATATGTTTTTAATGCGATTTGTCCGGTTTGTTTTGGATTGCATAGCTTCTGCAACATCCGAATCCATATGCAAATGGACAGGGGCTAAATTCCCCACAATTTCGGACAGATGTTGAACCTCTTTCCTAAGTTGTCTTAATTCCTCTTCTTGCCGGGTTGTATCCGTTTGCAGTGTTATTTGGTTGGTAACTAAATGTTGAACCAACTCCCGATTGATGGTAGGCGTAACCTGCCCGCTCAATCGAACCATAGCATTACCCCGCTCTTGGCTCAATGTTTTAAGTACCTCAGATCGGATCAATTCTCTGCTTACGTTAGATGCTATGGGAATACCTACCTGAGAACGTTTTAATATATTACTTAAAGGACGCTCTCTTTCCCACTCCCGTAAATCTAACTTACCGGCACGGATTTTATGGAAATAGTCCCCAAACTTTTTATATTCTTCCTCAGTAAATACAAATTCGTTTTTATGCACTACCCCCACCGCGTCCGGGTCGGTTGAATAAATAGGTCGCCCCGTTTTAGCTACCGTCTCGTCTCCCGTATCCCCACCAAACCTAAAGCCACTCGAAGAGGATTCGGCGATCTGTCTCCCCGCAATTAAACCAAACGTTAAGGAAGCTAACGCCGCCGCAATGGTAAACGCTGATGCAATACCTCCGCCCTCTGCCGCCGCCCTAGCAATCAACACACCTGTTTGAATAATCATTTCAATTGTGGCTAACACTCTTTGTCTTGCAACGTATGCTTCTTTCTGCTTATTCAACTTATCTAAACGCTCTTCTTCCATTTGCAGGAACTCAGCGTCTCCTTGTTCTTTAGATTCATTTGCTTTCTCCCGTGCCTTAGCTACCGCATCCGTTTGATGCTCAATGAGTTTGTCAACGATTGCTGTTTCTGCTTCCCATACTTGCCGAATCCCTTGGATGGTGGCGTTAGATAACTCGGCAATACCGTTAACCGTAGTTAAAAACATTTCCCTACGCCGGTCAGCCTTATCAGATTCTAATTGAGCCTTATTTTTCTCTATCTGTTGCTCCGTCTCTTGCTCCTTATCTCCGTACCTTTTTTGTAAATCTTGCTCGGCTTTCAATCTTGCCTCCAAACGCGCTACCTGTTCTTTGTCTCCCTCCGCCCGCGCCTTGGCTAACTCAGCTTCTAACTGCTTAGTTGTTTCCAACGCCTTAGCCGCGTAATCTTGTTCTTTAGCAATTTGGTCATCTATTAATGCCTCCCGAACCAAGTCCTGTTCTTCGCGTGCTTTAGTCTTCTCACGCTCAAGGTCTTTTATTTTTTCTGCGTGGGCTACATAAGCACGGTCTTCCTTCCATAATTGTTCTTGAACTTGTATGACTCGTTCTTGATCGTTCTCGTGTTGGGCAGTTTTTAAGTCCTCTTCCAACATCTTACGACGTTCATTATAAGCTACCCCGAAACTTCGGTACGCCCTTAATCTATTTTCTAACGCATTAATCTCATTCTGCAAACGACGTGCGTTATCCGTATTTTCAAACTTGGTTAAATCATCCCTGAGACTTTGCGCTAAGGCAAAGGTCTTATTTTTATATAAACGATTTACCTCTAATTGATGATTGAAACCGGATATTTGGGCTTCTGTTAGTTTCTCCGCTTCTTGGACGTAAAGGTCAGCTAACCGCACAAAATAGTCTTGTTCTATTTTGTATTGTTCCTGCAAAGATTTTTGTAGATTAGTCCGGTTAGTATTAAGTAGGGCTTCATAACTGTCTCCTTCTAATTTTTGTAGTCGTAACTTTTCTTCAAATGCTTTGCGCTCCCCGTCGGTTAGGTCAGTACGATTTAATTGGATACGGGTAGAAGCCTCCCCCGCCCGAACTTGCGACAATTTAATCTCGTTGTCTCTAACTGTTTTTATAAGTTCGTTTGTTTTCTCGTTTTCTTTATCCAATTGTTTTTTATGCAACATATCTACCGCTTTTAATCGGTCGTTATAAGAACGATGCTCGGCACTCAGCAAGTTATATTGAATATCAAACACTAATTCTTCTAAGTCAACTTTAGATTGTTTATATTTATCTAATTGTTGGCGTAAATATAAGTCCAAAGAGTTAACGCGTTGAATATAGGCGTTCTCTTCTAACGCCACAATTTGGTCGTTAGACGCTTTCGTTATTTTTGCTAATTCATCAAGGTAATTAGTTTTTAACTTAGATAACTGCTCATTCATTTTAGCGTCATCGGCTAAAGTACTAAACTCTGCAATTACTTTCGGAGCGTTCTTTCCCCCCTCAAATTGAGCCTCTGCAATCTTTGCTTTGGCTTGCTCATTCTGTTTACGTATATCAGCTTCGCGGTCTGCAAGTTGTTTATCTAATGCTTTTTTTGCATCCTCAACCCGTTTTTGTGCTTCCTCCCTATTCTTTTTAGTTAGTTTCTCAGCGTCGGCGATTGCCAACTGTACCGGATCACGCATTTTATCCCGTAAAGCAATTTCTTCTTCTAATTCTTTTCGGTTTTGCCGTAGTGCTTTACTGTTTTCCTCAATCGCTTCGGTATCCGCTTTTATGAGTTCCAATTGATATTCCTTAGCCTTTACAAGTTCCCCCGTCGCCCCGGCATTCTGTCTCACGGCTTCGGTGTTACGGGTAGTAGCATGGGTAACACCTTCTTGCATATCCGTCATCAAACTTTGGGCTTCGGCATATTCTTTTGTCGCCTCCAAACTGTTTACAATTGCTCCGGTTTGGGTGTTGGTATAGCCTACAAGTGATGCCAAATAAGCGAACGGGTTTGTGTCATCTGTAATCTTTTTACGTAGTTCGTACTCCTTAGACATATTCTCCATACTCTCACCCGAACTCTGTCTTACTTGCGTATTGGCGGTATTAATCTCTTTCGTCCACTGCTGAGTAGAACTACGAAGATTATCTATATTCTTTTTATTTATTTCGTTGTGTTTAATACCGGCACTATACGCCCCCTCTGCTCTCTCTAATTCTTTACGTACCAATTGCGCCGCTTGACTATCCGCTCCGTATTGAGAGACGGTCTTATTGTATTCCTTCTGTTTAGCTGTCCGGGTCTCATCTAATTTACTTAACTGTTCTTTGGTCAATATGTTTTTCTCTAAACTTGCTAACGCCTGTTTATCGAACTCCAATTGCTCCCGTTTGTTTTGGATTGATCCTATCTTTTTGGATTCTTGTGCGTTAAGAATGGTCAAACGTTGGTACTCCTTAAACTCAGAAATCTTTTGTTTCTTTTGCGCGTCGGATAAAGAACTGTCCTCCCTAATCATTTTAATATATTCCTTCTCGGCTTCCAACATCTGCTCCATGGCTTGCTGAGTTTGGGTTTGTTGCATTTTTAACAACATATTGTTACGTATTGCTCTATTAACCCCTTCTTGAGCCTCTGCAATGATTAATAAATTATCATGTTCCTGCAATTGATAACCAAGATACTCGCCGTACTGTGCGTTAATTTGGTTAATAATCTCAACCCGACGTTCGGACTCAGTGTTTACGTCCTTTAATTCGTTGAATAAAAGTTCATAAGTTGCCCGCTCCTTTTCCGTAGCTTCGTTCATTTCGTCTGTTATGTCTTTACGCGCCCGCTCACTATCTAACAAATCTCTGGTAGCTGAGGTCAGGGCGACGGTAATTGCTAATAAAGCCGCCATCCCCGCAACCACTAAACCAATTGGGTTTGCGCTCAATGCCGCATTGTATAACCACTGTTGAGCGGTTAATATTCGGGTCTCTATCGCCACTAACTTACGTACTGCTAAATCCTTTAGCATTAACGCCGTACTGATTATTAACTGCCCATTTAATGCTATCATAGCAGTAAGCAGTAAGAAAAACACCGTGCGATTTTCCTTTATAAATTTCGGCATCCCTGCCAAAAACATAACAAAGGCACTAAATTTGGTAATCGCTACTCCCGCCCAATCTATTAAAATGTTAATAATTGGAAACACTAACCGTACTGTCTCAGCCATAGCGATACGGAAACTGTCTGCAAGGGTCGATAATTTCCCCGCCGTTTTTTCAGACATCCGTTCCATCATGTTATTGAACTGTCCGCCCACACCGGACATTTGCCCAATCGCTTTTTCAAGGTCTGCAAAGCCAATCTTACCCGCCTCAGCTAAGGTTCTAACCTGTGATTCAGTAACACCAAAATTTTGAGCCAACTGCCGGAGAATAGGTACACCTAAATTCGCCAATTGATTTAAGTCTCCTGTCATCACGCGCCCCGTTGCCCGTGCCTGCCCGAAAATTAAGGACAAACGTCTAAAAGCCACTTCGTCTCCCCGTGCCACGTCTCCCAAAGACTTCATGGTAGGAATTAACTTATCCGCATCAATGCCGAATGCAAGTAACGTATTAGCCGAGTCTTGGATACCGGGCATTTCAAGTGGAGTCTTTGCCGCGAACGTCGTTAACTCAGCTACCTTTGCTTTTGCCTTGTCTGCACTCCCTAACATCACTTCTAATGCGGTCTCAAACTTCTCCGTTTCAACCGCACTGTTAAATCCTGCCCGAATAGAATCCGTGATAGCGTTAACCGCACTAAACGCGCCCATGGTAGCCGCCGCCCCTTTTGCCATTTCGGTAAAGGTAAAAGCACTTCCGGTCGCCAGCTTCCCCATCTTGTCAAGGGCTTTATCTAATTCAGTGTTAACCCCCTTTACCGCGCCGGATGCGTTGGCGGATTCATTCGCCCTCTTACGTTGTTCGGCAAGATTATTTATAGATTTGGTTTGATCCTCATACAGTTTCGCCGTCTGTTTGGTTTGATCCAAAATTTTAGACGAAGTGCTTACCGAGTCGTTTGTTACCGACTGCAATTTGTTTTTTAATACATCAAGATTTTGTGATGCCCGCACCACTTCAAAATCTATCTTGTATGTTATCTGCTTGATTGCCATAGTCTATCCATGTAATCTACAAAGATAACAAAAAGCCTGCTATCCACATAGCAGGCTTTTAATATGTATGTGTTATTACTCCCGTATAATGCAACGCTTCGCATCTATCTCTAAGCAATGCCTTATCCGAGCAATACCGTAACGGGAATGCGTTATGTCCAGATTAACGCTGTTCTTACTATCAATCTCATTCAAGTGCATGATTAAATCTGCGTAGTATCGGACACTATAACTATCGTCATAATGCCTCTCAGCATTTCTATCACGACTCCTTGTAACCGTTGCAAAAAGCATTACACCGGTGCGTAATAGTACGTTTTTCACGTTCTTAAACATATCTTCGTTATAATACAAAGTGCTATCACCCCCCGTACCCAACAATGCGTCAAACGGGTCAAGAATAACAACCTCAGGACTAAACCCTTCATTAGAACTCAATAATAAGTTCATTTCAAGCGTCCCTTCCACAAAAGAGCTAACTCTAAGAGTTTCCCCCAAAACATCTTTATCTATACTCTTGTGCTTGCAGTGAATATCAAGCATAGAAGAGACATTACCGCATTCGTTAGGAAAAGTTAAGTACAATACCCGCACACCCATAGAAGCGTAATAAGTTGCAAGATTTACCGAAAACATTGTTTTGTACCCCTTTGGGTAAGAAGATAAAAGACAAAACATTGAAGTCCCAAGACCCCCACGATACATTGAAGCATTAAGAAAAGGTAGGTGAGTAGGATATACCCCCTGCTCAAAAATTTGTTTGTGCATAAACATTATGTTAAAACTACGTTACAAAGTTATTACTAAAATAATTACAAACAACAAGATAAGTAAAAGCCATGATTGAAAGAGCAAGTCTTTATAGGGGGTGTTTCTGTCCAGACAAAATGCTTTGGTGTTCGATACTGTCGTCATATTTTAGTTGCTTAAAAAACTCTAAACCACGCTGTTTGATGAATGAATTGATTTCGTGTCGATCAACAAACGGAACATTATTAATCACGCTGAGTAGTATCTCACACTCTAACCGAACTGTTCCCCGATCAGATATGCAAACGTTACCCTTTACCTTTTCATAACGTAGCACCCCATCCGCGTCCATATAAGAATAACCAAAATGGGTATTACTGCTTAACGATAAAATGATTCTACGAAGAAACTCCTTCGTAGAATCATAGACTTCTTGTTGTTTAGACATTAAACCGGTAATTGTAAGTGAATATATTTAATATTTCATCGGGACTAAATAAATCTTCGGAGAGCGTATCTACGCCCATCATTAATTCTGCTACGAAACGTGTCATTAGTTCTGTTTTTTTTTGTTCTTTCAGATTGGGTTATGCAATAACGTTAATTAGTCTATTACCCACAGATAACGTGTAGCCATACGTATCTACCACTCTGCCGATGTTGCTATCATAAGCAACCGTAGCGACACAGGTCAATTTAACGTTTATCGTTTTGCCTTGTAAGAATCCTACCACGTTTCTGTAAGAACCGATAACCATTTCTGTTAAATCCACAAATAACATTTCGTTACCCGCGTTAATATAAATACTCGTCTCCCCGTTGAGAGTTAACACATCATTTGAGGTGTTTAATAATTGTTGAGCGTTGATCGTTGTTGTCATTGTTGCTTTTTGTTTAAGTTAAAACTACGTTACAAAGTTACACCCCTTTTTTATTCTACACAATAGGTAAAGTAAAATTTAACAGATATTTAACTTATAAAGAAAAACCCCGTAAACTGCTCACGGGGTTTTTCTTTATAAGTGATGTTTCATACAATCTCAGCCAACTTTCTGTCCCAATAATCTCGCACTTCTTGCACGGAGGCGCGTAACGCGATTACTGCCTCTTCCCTCTTATCTATCAGATATAAGTCATAAGGAGATACCGCCCAATTAGAAACTGTGCTTAATTGTTCTGACTCTACTTTAAGTTCTTTTTTAGTTTTGGTGTTCACTAATTTAGTAACACGGATCATATAAACACCAAACAACCCTATTTGTGGGCGAATCACGGCAAGCCAATAAGACTCTCCAACACAAACATCAAAAGGTTCTTCAACCTCCCGTTTAACTACAAATTTATCCTTATAACAAGTTATTTCCCTCATCGTTGTCATTGTTGCTTTTTGTTTAAGTTAAAACTACGTTACAAAGTTACACCCCTTTTTTATTCTGCACAATAGGTAAAGTAAAATTTAACAGATATTTAACTTATAAAGAAACACCCCGTAAGAAGTTTACGGGGTGTTTCTTTGCTTAAAATTAAACTTGCGCTTCGGGAAATCGCTCTAATAATCGACTAAGCCAATCCCGTAATGTACGGGCTTCAGCCATTGTCAGCATTGTTCCTATGCCATGAGACTCACCTTCTTCCATTGCAAGAAAGATAAAATCCGAAAAAACCTCTGCCCTGTCCGGAGGAGGTGCGTCTAACACATTCCGCCTAATAGTAACGTTCCCGTCATTAATAAAAGTAGACGACAATTTCAATTGTCGTGCGCCATTGTTGACTTCATACGTGTAAGGGAAATTTTCCATTGTATATAAAATTAATTACAGAACAAAGTTAACAACAAGCAACGTACCTCAATAGTTAATTTTATATAAACTTAATACTGCTTATTTCAGTAGTTTAAGGTACTCAGTCTCGTAATCCTTAGCATCTTGCCCCGCCCAATACTTTTGCTGATTTCTTAATCTATTTTCTAACAGACGAAGGACGGATAATAGTGTTCTGCCGTATGTGTAGCGTTCCAAGGACTTGTCTCGTAACTCAGATGCGAAACAATACGGTAGATTCTTTTTATGTACGTCGGATAAATAGATACAGGAATAGGCTAAATTTTCAGGTTCTCTAACGTACCCCTTAGATGCAACTCTTTCTTCCAGATCAAAGTCCACAAACCGGTAAATAAGCCACGCGTCAATACGCGGAACAACTGCAATTAATTCTATTCCTACATTCAAAGAGGCACAGTATTCCCAATGCTTTTTAGTACGCTTAAAATTAAATTGAGTTAGATTCTTTTTAATCTCGGTTGAAGACATCCCCCGCCACAGATAATCGTTGTTAATGGCAAACGTTGTTAGTTGGTCGAGCGTATAATCTTGGTCATCCTCGTCAAAATCCATGTGCTTATTTGGCGACGACTCCGTAAATATCTCCGCCTGCTGATACGATAGTCCTACACGCTTAACTAACGCGTTAATATCATAGGGTACGGTAAAGTTTGTCATTAGCTCTATCCAAATAAATTAAAAGTTTTGGTACACGCATCAGTTTTAATAATGTCAACTAAACATCCTTGCGCGTTGTAATAAAGTAATAGCCATGTATTCCCTGTATCAGGATCAATCACCTCGGATGTGTACCGGCTCTTACCGTCCACACGATACCCAGCACTCTCGGCATTACCCTCAAAATCGAAAATATCGTGCCTAAATGATAGATAACCATAAGGGCAAAGCAAAAACACGTTGTTCGCCAATACAGCCTCAATATGAGATGCTATCTGCAATCTCAGTGCTTTAGAACGAGCGTCTGTTAGGTAAGGTGTGCTTACTTTAAGGTCTAACTTTCGATTCTCCCTAAGAAGTTGGTTAGCATAGGACAGTATCGTAGATACGTGGTTGTAATATTCTCCCAAAGTCTCGCATTCGGGAAACAACTCTTGCACCCGTTCAATGGAGCGATGTCTTAGATAGTCTATGTTATTGACTATTTTAATTAGTTTCATTTAATCTAACCGTTAAGTTGTTAAGGCTGTATCTGAACTTTGGGGAGATTTCATTTCCCTCACAAGCCTTCACACTCAGTTCCCCATTAAAAGCAGTCTGCATCGTGCGCAGATGCGTTACTGCCCCAAAATATCCGTCTGTAAAGATTTTGTAAACAAAGTCTTTGACGCAAGCTACTAAAAACGAACGTTCTTGTTCGTCGTCAATACCAGATATTACTTCGGTAGCGTGAGACATAAAAACATCACTTGAAAGTAGTGCATTTAACGCTTCCGCATTAACGTCAAACCCATCCATAAAGGACATTCCTACTCCTTCGGAAAGTGCATCTACACCCATCATTAATTCTGCTACAAAACGTGTCATTAGTTCTGTGTATGTATAAACTCTACTTAATTTATTTCTTTTAATTCAGTGTACTTTACAATACATGACACATCACGTACTAAACACTTTCCTGACGATCTACGCTCAAAAGATACTTTGAACGTTTTTCCGGTTAACGTAATTCTACGGAGAACTGTATCTAATTGTGACATATCTAAGGTTAACCCATCTGCTTCAGCGATTGCTTCTAACTGTGCTACCGTGTAACTTTTACGGTAGTTATTCAAGTCTAAACTTGTTTCTTTTTGTGCGATGTGTAAGAAAGTTGCCATTGTTTGTTGCTGTTTTTGTTAAGTTAAAACTACGTTACAAAGTTACACCCCTTTTTTATTCTACGCAATAGGTAAAGTAAAATTTAACATATATTTAACTTATAAACAAAAAACCCCGTATGTTCAAAACATACGGGGCGCAACCATAGTTCTGTGTATGTATAAACTCTACTTAATTTATTTCTTTTAATTCAGTGTACTTTACAATACATGACACATCACGTACTAAACACTTTCCTGACGATCTACGCTCAAAAGATACTTTGAACGTTTTTCCGGTTAACGTAATTCTACGGAGAACTGTATCTAATTGTGACATATCTAAGGTTAACCCATCTGCTTCAGCGATTGCTTCTAACTGTGCTACCGTGTAACTTTTACGGTAGTTATTCAAGTCTAAACTTGTTTCTTTTTGTGCGATGTGTAAGAAAGTTGCCATTGTTTGTTGCTGTTTTTGTTAAGTTAAAACTACGTTACAAAGTTACACCCCTTTTTTATTCTACGCAATAGGTAAAGTAAAATTTAACATATATTTAACTTATAAACAAAAAACCCCGTATGTTCAAAACATACGGGGCGCAACCATCTCAGATTATCCCCACTCAATTTTCTTTGTTACCCCGGCGTAGAAAATTTTAGACAGATTCACAGTCCACACCTCCCCTGATTTACAAACGCGGTACTCTACCCAAGGCAATTTACTCACATCAAGTATTTCTATGTCGTACCAGCCGTTATCAAATTCTTCGTCGGAGCAGTGTACAACCTTTTTAGAGACTATTTCCCGAAGCAAGTATTGGTTCAATTCCCAAATCTCTCCCGGCTTAGGTAAAGGTCGCCCGTTTTCTATGGCTTCCTTAGTATATTCGGCTTCCTGCTCCTTAGTTATAGATACCCGGTCGTGCAAAACGTCCGGTATTAGCCTCATGGTATCCATTAAAGGATTTGTTGTTTCCATATAGCGTTATAATTTACAATGTTTAGATTTAAGGAATACTTCACGACACACCGGACGGTAATGCGCTTTATCCCCGCTTTCTGTTACTGCAAGTAATTCAGAATACTCAGCACGACCCCCCGTTACCGCACATACTCCATAAAGGTCTTTATGAATAGTGGCATCGCGTTTTAATAGGGGAATATTACGGTACATCTGCCCGGTGTAGTCTCGATCAAGTCCTGCCACATACACGTACTTTGTTCGGTATAAATACTGTATTAAGTACATTTCGGTTAAGAATGCAAACTGTATTTCATCGAAAATAAATACATCGTAACTCTCCGCCCATTTTTCAAACTTCTGCCAATACTCTTTCTGCTCATACGCAGAATCCCCAATTACTCGGTCAGGATTACAGAACACTGTTCTACCATCTCTTGACGCTATGACATCGGTACGTGATTTAGAAAATGATCCGCAAAATATACGAAGGTTAGTATCTCGGTACAATTCGTATTGATCTATAAGTGCCGCAGACTTTCCCGATCCCATGCACCCGGTAATAAGTTGTAACATAGATTAATTTTTGTTTTTTACAAATTTAATAAAAAGGCGGGAGACTATCCCGCCCTAACAACAAAAACAACGATTCAGACTTATGTTAAAAGTGTTATCAACTCGGACAGTACCAGCATAAAGTCCCAATTGAGTTTATAGTCTAAACTCGTCTTAACCTTATGCGCAAAAGAATACACTTCATCAGGATTACCCCCCGTCTTTCTCACAAAGTCCCGACGTTCCTCTTCGTGCAAAACACATCCAATCACTGCCGTACTTTGATTATGCGTACTAAGGTTATGCAAGTAACGCACCACCCCGGAGCGTAGATAAACTTTGTCCGTATTGTTAAGTGTGTCGAAACGGTCGCCTAAAACGTTCTTTAATGCTGTATTAATTACAGCACTAAATTCATCCGTCAGCAACCCTAACTCCCCCCGCTCATCTGCGATACGTTTAAGGTCTTCATAGAAATTCTCTATGTTTCCCCCCTCAAATAAAAATAAGCCACGGTACGCCCTGTCAATTGCCTTAGTCCATGCAACCCCTATGGCGCGATCTCTTGCGTACCAATCGTCGTAAGGTTCAACTTCGTCCCAACACGGGTTATCTAAGTTTTGTTGAAACAGGTCTTGCGACTTCACAAACAATTCTCGAACTAAATCACAAGCATTATTAAACCGGTTGGTAATTGTTTTGGGATTAAAATTACCCGTATAGTAGGTATGAACCAACTCCCTTTTGTAGGTAAAGTTAGACGTGGTTTCGATAAATTCAACGAGACTACTCATTTCTTATTAGTTAAAAGTACACTACAAAGTAACGTATTATTTTTACAGAATGCAACTCTTATAGTAAAATTTAACGTCCTTTACTCCGTGTTCGTGCGTTGGCATCTATCTTACGCATTTCTTCTTCATGCGCCCGGTTCTGTTCCTCGGCACGTCGTTTGAGTGTAACCAAATGCAAGTAGTATTCGGCAGTAGAATATTTTTCGATGATAGCTTGCTCCACTGCCGACCCTTGAGCCAAACAACTGATGTTATAATTTATGTCTTTGGTATGAGTATTGAGTTCCTGCCCAAGACTTTTGATAACCTGTCCGTTTTCGGGTTTCCGTGTAACGCTTCCGTTAAATAATTCAGGATAGACGTTTCGGATATACTCATATAGTTTCTCGTGCGCTCTAATGCCCGCGACAAAAAAAAACATCTGGCACTATCATCGTTTCTCCACATGGCAATCTTTTTCATTTGCCAAGCGATGGCGTACTCCTCAATATTCTCCCCCTCTAAAAAGAAATAGACCGATGCAAGGTTTAAGAGCGTTTCCTCTTCCCCCGCGTAAAGTAGCCGTTCCTTCATTTCGATAATAAGGTGGAAGACTTGCGTTATATTACCGGCATTACAATACTCCTCCATTTTGTTAAAAATGGTCAGCATATCGTCCCGCGTTAAACAGAACTCCGCCTGCCTTGCGGCTTGCTCCGCTACAATGCTACGCCGGTACGAAATCTGTTCCGGATACTCTAATTCATAATACCTGTTACCCGCCGCATCTGTATAAATTTCTCGTAACGGTTTTTCTAAATTCTCATACTTCGGCTTGAATAACCGACGGATCGCCTGCAACCACTTCATTTGTTTTGTTATTTATAAAGGTGATAGATTCATCTGTTTCCTCAGCACGAATATCAAACACTTCTTCTACCCGTTTAATTGGTCGAAACTCGGCGTACTTAAATTTTAGAGAATGTGGTTTATGCTCCACGTTTTGCCACGTGTGAGGGGGCAAGTTTAACAACTCGTCCATTTTCATAGCAGTGTACCCAAGTTCACGTCTTAACCCCGCTATGGCTTTTAATTTGGGATCACGTTTGTCCTCAAGGTGTCTTTTGTAAGGTGTTTTACGCATTTTGTAAGGTGTTTTACGCATACTATTTATCTGTATATAATTTGATTATCAGGGTTAACGTAACCATAGTGTTTATCCAGCACTCTATCTCTTGATAAGGTGTATTCCTGCTCTATTTGAGCCTTAACCCATTTTCGTAACGTCTGTAAGCACTGATATTCACTCTTACCCGTTTTCTTGTTGTCAACAAAATAGATATGCTCTTTAAGCATCTCGTCGTTTATCTCAATCTTCTTAGTAAACTCTTTTGCATTAAATAGTTTTTGCGCCTGCTTTCTACCTCCATCATCTTGTCTCAAGTTAGGTAAATTATCTAATCCATAGGCTTCTACATCCTTTGCCCCACAGTCTTTCCAGCAATCCAAGTCAAGAACCTCGTTATCTATTAAGTACGCCATATAGGTTACGGTTTAAGTTAAAACTACGCTACAAAGTTACAACTAAAATTATTATAAACAACACTTTAAGTAAAATTTAACTTATTAATAAAACCCCCGCAAAGACTCGCTCACGGGGGCGCAAATAACCGTCTAATTCAAAGTTAAAGAAAAATTTTGTCCACTGTTTCGTGGATTTCATTATTTTCCAACTCTCCGGAAATCACGGCGTTGTACCAACGTTGGTAATGCGGTAAGGAATGCTCCCGTAATTCCGGAATATACTCAAAGAACTTCTTACCGTCGTAATTATCTGAGTAGTACTCAAGCACGTAATCTGTATTTTTATCCGAAGGATATTTATTTGATAACGTCCCGTCTTTATTCTTCACCACTTCAAATGCCTTGTCCATTTTATCGAAGATATGCAAGGCTCTTTGTTCATTATAAAACCGGTAAACAAGATGACATTCTACGGTGGGGTACGTTGCCAGCACTTCCACAAATACGCCTGCAAGCCAAAGCAAATTGTAATAATTTTTATTTATGTTAATATTTGCTTCTTCAAGTCTTGCCACGTAAGGTAACGCATCATTGCAGTATGTTTTTATATCCAACCCGGACATAAAACGCCAAACAAATTTGTTATTCTTGGCAAACTCTATGATTTGATCCAGCCGAATAAAATCAAAGTCCTCATCAAGAATGTCCTCTCGGTGTGTTGGGTTGTAATAATCAAGATGACCATATTTGGTTTGATGCCACACCTTAGAGGAGGCAACAAAAAAGTTAATAGAACTCATACTAAATCTTTAACCTCCGTAAAATGTTGAATGGCGAACGCTTTAGAACAAATGTAGGGAGACTTTAAGTTTGTCTCTACCCGTACTTCTTTACCCTTCACTGCGAGGATGCGCACCGGGTAAAAATAGTAACAACCCCGGAATACTGTCTCAAAGACGTAAACCTCGTCCTGTATATCGTTCCGGTAGTATTTACCGAATACACATTTTTTAGTCTTCATATTTTTACTTCTTGAAAAAGTGTTTCAAAAACTTTCTTTGGTACTACCCATGTTAGCGTCTCCGATAAAGCAACTAAATAAGAATTAACCGGAACTTTATCATCGATACCTGTAATGAACATAGCTGATCTAAACGTATCCCGCCATGCTTTAACATAACTCGGTAACTTAGTTCGGGTTCGGCGCATAAACTCATCGCAAATATTAATATCCCAACCATCATAAAGCACCGCCGTAATCTTTTTACCTGCCAAGGATGTTAACATTTCTAATTCTTCGCAAGTAATCATAAACCACGTATCGCATAAAAAACATAATCTATCGTTATGTTTCAAGCGAAATGAGACCGCTCCGGTGGGCGTGTTTATTATTAATACCAGCGTGTAGTTATCAGCTATATAGTAGTGAAAACCTAACCGAAAATCCCACCCCTCTTGATAAAGAATGTCATCGATAACACTACGAACAGCGGGAACGATTGCCTCCCCATCAAAAGCGTGGTAACAAATTCCCCTATGGATAAGTTTTAGGGAGTTGCATATATACTGTCTAATTTGTGGTGCTTCCATTGTTTGCTTTCTCTATAAGATTAATTCGTTCCTTTATTTTAACTAACTGCTTCTCGTAAAACCAAACAAGGTATTTTAATGCCTCGAGTTCGGTTTCTTTAGCTTTGTAGACAGTAGATTGGTGGTTAGACCCGTGTGGAGTGTTGTGATAAAACGTGTCCCTGTTATAACTGTTACCCTTAACTACTTCCACTTGATATGCTTCTCCATGCGTAGTGTCCGCATACCATATTGTTTGCCCTTTAGTCACTTTGTCCATAAAACAGTTTGTTTCTGTGTTTAATAGTACGTTACAAAGTTACGACTAAAATTATTACAAACAACACTCTAAGTAAAATTTAACTTATAAAAAAAAATTCCCTCTCAAACTTAATTGAGAGGGAATTTTTTTATACCTACATATACCTGCCGTTAGGCAAGGTCGAAGGCTTCATGTTTATGGTAGATGGGTTGGACATCTCCTTGATACGTGTCATAGCTTGATCCGGTACGAATCTGGAAGATTTGGGCATACTCGGACGGGTATTGAGGAATCCCGAATTGTTGATCTTGAGGTTCATAAAATACTTGATTAAATAGCCTGTTTTGTAACTGCTCTTGTTGTTGCTTTTGCAACGGTATTGGAACGGCGCACCCTTGTTGATAGTCGTTAATAAGGTGCGGTTGCAGATAAAGCCCTTGAAATAATTGCTCTACTTGCGATTGGGGTTGTTGCCAACCTACGTCTTGCAGACCGTCTACCGGTTGCTGTAAAACAAAATAAGTCCCGTCCTGTGCGAACTGAGACTGCTCTTGTTGCCCGGCAATTTGTTGGAATTGCTGAACGGCGGGTTGTTGCTCATCTTGGATTTGCATTTGGAAATCCTGCTGAATAGATTGGCTTTGTTGCTCAATCTGAGGCTGTTCTGCCTGCACCTGCAAGGCGGCGAGAACAAAGGCGAATAAGATAAACAGTAATTTCATGTTTTTTTTTTGTGTTAATGAAGTTTGTAAACACTAAAAATAAAGACAAACAAAGATAGAGAGTTAAGCGGAGCAAACCTTGTTAAAAATGTAAAAAGAAAGGGCGAAGGTTATTCGCCCTGACCACCACTTAGTTCCCATTCTTTAATTCATCATTCAATCTGTGCGTAAAGTTACAGAATCCTTTAATAAGGACGTAAATTATCTGCAACATACATCTTATCCCCTAAAACATCTTCTCCGCTTAATCTAAGCAGTTCAGAAACTTGTCCCGTATGAAACATATCAGAAATAGCAATACTGACAGAAGATAATCTAACCGGAACAATAACGTGCCACGCCCCTTCTGCCAAGCCCATCACTAACATTCCACTTGGTATAATTTTTAATTCTTGCGCACTGAAAGAACGTAACAACCAATCTCCCTTATCTAAGCAGTTTGCCCGCGTGGTCGGTTCGGTTTTAATGGCAAGTATTTTTAAGAAGTATAAGTCCTTACCTTGAAATGCGGTGAGTTCTCCCTTAACTTCTCCCCCTGAGAACTCGGAGAACGCTTCACGTTCTTCCAATGTCCCGTTCCAACGTAAGGCTTCGTACATCTTGTTAGAGGTACTATCAAATAAGTAAACTTTCATAAATTAATTTTTTAAGTTATTTTTTAATAATGCCCTGATTAAAGATGAT
>ERZ795046.690-NODE-690-length-39406-cov-5.077965_pt1 | contig 39406 bp, 41 predicted proteins | sample MGYA00375130_ERZ795046 | MGnify/ENA primary metagenome ERZ795046 (study PRJEB30175, sample SAMN05720202) | activated sludge metagenome | isolation source: anaerobic digester from wastewater treatment plant | place: Japan | collected 2015-05-15 ...
AAATGCAGGAAAAAGTGGAAAAATACCGATGTGTGGAATTCCTTACCATGCTGCTGATAGTTATATTTCTAAATTGATAAAAAATGGATATAAGGTTGCTATATGTGAACAGGTTGAAGACCCGAAGAAAGCAAAAGGAATTGTAAAGAGAGAAGTAATAAGAGTTTTAACTTCTGGAACTTATATTGATGAAACAAATCCAGAAGCAAGATATCTTTTTTCTCTATTTATAGATGAAAATTCTTTTGGTTATTCATTTATTGAAAGTGGTGGCTCTGTAATATATACAAATGAAAATCAGGACATTACAAAAATAATAGAAATAATATTTAAATTACCTGTATATGAAGTTATTTACCCTGAAAGTAGAAAGGATAAAATAAAAGTACTGTTCTCAAATCCTCTCTTAAAATTAAAAAATATAACTCTTACAGAACTTGAGGACTGGCATTTCAATTATGATATTTCAAAAAAAACAATACTTGAAACATTTAAGGTTGCAGGTTTAAGTGGTTTTGGAATAGAAAAACTAGTTTATGCTCAAAGATCAATAGGTCCACTGGTTGACTATTTAAAAGATACAAACAAAAGCAATCTTTTACACCTTGATAGGATTTCTCTTTATAACGATAATGAATTTGTCTATCTTCCATCCTGCGCCATAAAAGGACTTGAAATTGAAGACCTTATAAAAATCATTGATAGAACAAACACTCCGATGGGTAAACGACTTTTGAAATACTGGGTTTTACATCCATTAACAGATATAAAAGAAATACAAAAAAGACATGAGATTGTTGAATTTCTGATAAAAAACAAAAGTTTAAGAGAAAAAATTAAAAATATACTTGCAGATATCAGGGATACAGAAAAAGCACTGACAAAAATAAGTTATGGATACGGTTCTGCAAAAGATATTATAGAAATAAAAAAATTATTGAAAAAAACTTCTGAATTACTTGAAAATTGTGAGGAAATATTTAGAAAATTTGACTATTTTGAAATTGATGATATACCTAATTTGAGAAATTTACTTGAAAGAGCAATTGATGAAAATATACCATCTGTTAATTTTGAAGGGAAGGTTATAAAAAAGGGCTTTAATGAAGAAATAGATAGATTAAGAGAAATAAAGGAAAACAGTGAAAATTATCTTGCAAAATATCAGGAAGAAGAAATAAAAAGAACTGGTATAAACTCCTTAAAAATTGGTTACAACAAAATATTCGGATACTATATTGAGATAACAAAACCAAATTTAAAACTTGTTCCACCTGATTATGTAAGAAAACAGACACTTGTGAATGCTGAAAGATTTACAACACAAAAACTGAAAGAGTTTGAAGAAGAAATATTGACTGCTGAAGAAAAAATAATATTACTTGAAAGTGAAATAATAGAAAAAATTAAGGAAGAAATATTAAAAAACTCACATAAAATAAATTTAATAAATGAAACCATAGCAAAATTAGATGTTTTATTATCCTTTACAGAAGTAGCAATTGAAAATAATTATACAAGACCAATTGTTGATAAGAGTACAATAATAGAAATAAAGGAAGGAAGACATCCTGTTGTTGAAAAATCAGTTGAGGAATTTGTTCCAAATGATACTTTTCTGGATACAATAGAAAACTATCTTTTGATTATAACAGGTCCAAATATGGCTGGAAAATCAACATATATAAGACAGGTAGCACTAATTGTTTTACTTGCTCAAATTGGTTCTTTCATCCCTGCAAAATATGGAAAAATTGGATATGTGGATAAAATATTTACAAGAATTGGTGCTCAAGATGAACTGACAAAAGGACAGAGTACTTTTATGGTTGAGATGTCAGAGACAGCAGAAATATTGAATAATTTAACAGAAAGGAGTTTGATAATAATTGATGAAATAGGAAGGGGAACAAGTACTTATGATGGTTTTTCTCTTGCATGGAGTGTCGCAGAATATTTACACAAGAAAAAAGTTAGAACTCTTTTTGCAACACATTTTCATGAAATTACGGCTCTTGGTAAATACAGAGGGGTTAAAAATCTTAATGTGAGTGTTAAAAAGTCAGGGGATAATATAATTTTTCTGCATAAAATAACAGAAGGAGCAACTGATGAAAGTTATGGAATATATGTTGCCAGACTTGCAGGAATACCAGAAAATGTTATAAAAAGAGCAGATGAAATATTATCAAAACTTGAACTTGAAGGAACGATAAAGGATAAAATAATAGGAGAAGTGGAGGTTGAATATCCCTCTTTATTTTCACTTGAAGAAAAAAATAAAGTTGATGAATTAAAGGAAGAAATAAAAAAACTTGAATCAATTAAAAATGATTTGAAAAGTATTGAAATAGAAAACTTAAGACCAATTGATGCACTTTTAAAATTAAAGGAATTAAAAGAAAGAATAAATGGGAAAAGTTAATTTTTTAACTGAAAGTATCATAAGTAAAATAGCGGCTGGTGAAGTGGTTGAAAGTCCTGCATCTGTACTTAAAGAACTTATAGAAAATTCAATTGATGCAAAATGCAGAAAAATAGAAGTTAAAATTGAAAAATCGGGTAAAAAATTGATATATGTTAAAGATGATGGAGAGGGGATAGAATCTGACGATATAGAAAAAATATTTGAAAGGTATTCAACAAGCAAAATAAAAAATCTTGAAGACCTTTATAACATAAAAACTCTTGGTTTTAGAGGAGAAGCCCTTTACAGTATTGGTGCTGTTTCTGATGTCATATTAAAAAGTAAAGTTAAAAATTCTGAAACAGGGAAAGAAATTCATATAAGAGGCGGGAAAAAATTAAGTATTAAAGATTGTGGAATGCCGGATGGAACTATAGTTGAAGTGAGGGAACTTTTTTTCAACACACCTGCCAGAAGAAAATTTTTAAAATCAGATATTACGGAATTCAGAAAATTGCTCAATATCTTTATTCAATATTCAATATGTTTCCCTAAAATCTATTTTATTCTGGAAAACGAAAACAAAAAAATTATTAACTTATCATATTCTGAAAACTATTTAAAAAGGTTCTGTGAAGTTTTAAATCTGGACGAAAAATATCTGATTTACGAAGAGAAAAAATTTGATGATTTTGACGTAAATATAATTGCAGGTGATATAAATTTAAAAAGGCCTCAAAAAGATATGCAGTTTATATTTGTAAATGAAAGACCTGTTTATGATTATGTTTTATCATCTGCAGTAAACAATTTTTATCAATCAATCTTTTTCTCTGAATTTTTTCCTGTTTTTTCTCTTTTCCTAAAAGTCCCTTCCGAAAATATTGATGTTAATATCCACCCAGCAAAAAGAGAAATAAAAATTAAAAGTGAATCTGAAATAGCCAGAAAAATTGTTGAATTACTTAAAGAAATCCTTAGAAAAGGTAAAGTTAAAACAATAGAGGTTGAAAAAAAATATGAAGAGGCAAAAAAGGAATTAACGGATGAAGAGAAAATAAAAGAGAAAAACAATATATTTATTGAAACAGAAAAAAATAGTGAAGAACTTTTTATTTTAGAAAAAAAGGAAGAGTTTTTAAAAGAAAAAATAAAAAAATCTTCTTTCATTGGAATTTTTAAGTTCAAATATTTAATTTTTGAAGTTGAAAATAATTTGTTGATAATTGACCAGCACGCTGCCATGGAAAGAATTGTTTATGAAAAATTTATAGATGAAGTAGAAAAGGGTAATCTTCAAATTCAACAACTATTAACCCCTGTAATTATTGATTTAAATCCAGAAGAAATGACAATCTATGAAAAAACTGAAAAAATTCTTGAAAAATATGGGTTTTTAACTACAAGATGGAGTGAAAATAGAATAGCAATACACGGATATCCTTTTTTGATAAAAGATATAGAATTTGCGATAAGAAATATACTCGGAGAAAAAGATGTTAAAAAATATGAAAAAGAAGATATAGCAAAAAGAGCATGCAAAGTTTCCATTATGGCTGGAGAAAAAATATCTGAAAAAGAAGCAAGATATATTGTTGAAAAATTATCTGAATGTAAAAATCCTTTTGTCTGTCCCCACGGTAGACCTGTTGTAATTGAAATAAGTGAGAGATTTTTAGACAGTCAATTTTCAAGATAGATTATCTTGAAAAAATTTGATGGAATTACTATTTCGTGTTAAAACAAGTTTTATGAATACAAGAAAAATAATTGCATTTATTTTATCCATAACCTTTACTATTTTGGGGAATGAATTTAAAAAACTTGCTATAAATGAGAATGAAAGAGTTATTGTCTTTGCACCTCATCCTGATGATGAAATTATTGGTTGTGCAGGTCTGATTTCTTCTGTTATTGAAAAAAATGGAGAAATCTGGATTGTATATTTAACAAATGGGGACCATAATCAGATTACATTTAAAGTATATGAAAAAAAACCAATTCTGACACCTTCAGATTATATAAAACTTGGAGAGAAAAGAAGAAATGAATCAACAAATGCAACCTCTATTTTGAAAGTTAATAAAAATAATCTTATTTTTCTTGGATATCCAGATTTTGGTACATTAAAAATATGGAAGGAATTCTGGGGTAATACAAAACCTTTTAGAAGTTTTTTGACAAGAGCAAATTCTGTTCCCTATCAAGAAAATTATTCTTTTGGTAAACCTTATAAAGGAGAAAGTATTGTTTCAGATATTGAAAAAATTGTAAAAGAAATTAATCCAACAAAAATATTCATAACACCCCCTATTGATTTAAATGTTGACCACAGAGCACTTTTTAACTTTGTAAATCTTGCACTCCTAAATATATATAGTGATTCTACTTTTCCTGAAATTTACTGTTATTTAGTTCATTTTAAAAACTGGCCTCAACCTATAAAGTATAATCCAGAAATAGAACTACTTCCTCCTGATTCTTTAAAAAATCTTTTTGAATGGTATATATTGGAAATAGGAAAAGAACAAACAGAAAAGAAATACACCTGTTTAAACTGTTTTAACTCTCAAATCATTCTAAAAAAATCATGGTTTTATTCATTTGTAAGAACAAATGAACTTTTTTACAGATTATTTTATGATGTCATTAAGAATAATACAGAAATAAAATTTGAAAGTGAAAAAGAAGAATTTGAAAATAACAAAAAACAGTCAATCCCATTTAGTATTGTTATGCAAAAAAACAAAGATGAAATTTTATTTATTCTTTTACACAGAAAAAAATTAGTAGAAAAAGTTGATTACATTTTTTATTTATATCCCTGGAAAAAAAATATAAATTTTGGTATAATGCCAAAAATAAAGTTAAAAGTAAGCACAGAAAGAGGTATTTTAATTGATAAAACCCTTTCAAAAAAATATAGAATTCAATTAAATAAAGAATTAGACGGATTGAATTTTAAAATAGATACAAAAGAACTTGGAAATCCTGATTATCTCTTTTTCTCATCGGAAATCTCCATAAATGATATGATTCATGATTTTATTCCGTGGAGGATTATAAAGATTGAAAAAGATTAATATTAAATTTTTAAAAAACGAGTGGCAAAAAGAATTAAAAGTTCTAAAAAAAAATCCATTAAAAGTATCTCTCTCCTTTACAACTGGCGTTTTTATTGGTTTTACACCTACAATTGGTTTTCAAACAATTTTAAGTTATTTGGTTTCAAGATTAATTGGTGGGAGTTTCATAATCATGTTTATTGGTTCTTCTATCCCAACCGGAATTCCATATCTTATCCCATTTACCTATTATGGATGCTATAAAGTTGGGCTATTAATCACTAAAACTCACCCGGTTTTTACTCTATCGGAATTCAAAGAAATAAAGAGTTTTTTATCGTGGATTATTATAGATATTGGAAAACCTTTAATTTATGGATGTTTAATATGTGGAATAATTGGCTGGATTGTTTCATTCCTGATTATTTATTCAATATTAAAATTCAGGAATAAAAAGTTTTTTTCTGTATTTTTAGGTGTTTTATGGGAATGGTTTATTATCCCTTCTTTCTTTTATTTTATTTTTAAAAATAAAAAGATACTTGAATATGTCTTTCCTAAAAATAAATTTCTTTCACTTTTTATTTTCATTTTGTATTTTATTTCTGGATTAATTTTAACAGTTTTATCCTTTTATTCTTTACATAAAAAAGGGAAGGGAACTATAATGCCTGTAATGCCAACAAAAAAACTTGTAACAGATGGAGTTTATTCATATTGCAGAAATCCTATGTATCTGGGATATTCATTTTTATATTTTGCATTTGCTTTTCTTTTAAAAAACATATGGTTTTCTTTTATATCCATCGGAATTTTCATTTTTATATTTGTTCTCGCTAAAGTTTTTGAAGAAAAAAAATTATATGAAAGATTTGGTGAAGAATATCTAGAATATAGAACAAATACTCCCTTTATTATGCCGTTAAAAATTTTATGTTATTATAGAAGAAACTCACTTTTTTATTTCTTCTATTTGTGTTTTATCCTCTGTATTTTTATTTTTCTGTTTAACTTCTATCTTTTAATATGCTTATTATCAAAATAAAATTTTTTCATTTAAAAACCTTACCTGTTTCTTTTGCCCATAAAAGTAAATCAAGTTCGTCAGGTTTAATCTTTATTTTTTTTGAAAAATTAATAAATTTTTTTTCAATTTCAATATATTTTTTTTTAGTTAATGTTTCAGGAATTTTTTCTATTATTCTAAAATTTTTTAAATTTTTTAAAATATGCCTGTCAAGAATTGCAATATTATCTCCAAGACCTATATTTCTTAAAAAATGACTTGCTTCCTTCATACCAAATCCTTTTATATTTTTAACAAGAATTTCTCTTAAGAGATGTATATCTTTACAGGTCTTTATTAAATCTTTTAAATTACTTTCAAAAAATTTTTTTCTTGCCAGAATAATATATTTTGCCTTCTTTTTATTAAATCTCACTTTTTTTAATTTTTCTGATATTTCACTTTCATGCCCATAAAAAAGTAAATTCTCTTTTTTCAAAGTTTCTATCGCCTGCCAGCAAATTTCTGCTTTTGATTGAGGAGTTAAAATACAAAAGGAAAGTTCTGCAAAAATATCTTCAATATTTTTATTTAGATTATCTTTAAATTCTTTTATTCTTTTTTTTATTTCTGGTTTGATTTTTTTGTACAGTTTTTTTAAATCTTCTTTTGATTCCATTTTTCATAAAATAAAAATGTCTCTGGCAACACCTACTCTCCCACCTCCTCTCAGAGGCAGTACCATCGGCGTCGGGAGGCTTAACGACCGTGTTCGGGATGGGAACGGGTGTTGCCCTCCCGCCATGGTTGCCAGAGACACTATAATTATACCCAAATTTTTTTTATTTGTCAATAACAATTTTAAAAAATTCAGGAACGAGGATGGTATTTCTTGTATATCTCTTTTATTTTTTTTCTATTTAAATGTGTATATATTTCTGTTGTTGCAATTGATTTATGCCCGAGTAATTCCTGAACAATTCTTAAATCAAGTCCTCTTTCAAGTAAATGTGTTGCAAAAGTATGTCTTAAAGTATGTGGTTTAACATTTTTTTCAATTCCAGCATATTTTGCATATTTTTTAACTATCTTCCATACACTCTGTCTTGAAATTTTTTTACTTTGGTTATTAAGAAATAAATATTCATTGTCAACAGTTTTTCTTTGATTTAAATATTCTTTAATTATTTCTGTTGTAATATTATTTAAAAGGGCGATTCTTTCTCTATTTCCTTTGCCTCTTACTTTTACAAAACCACTTTCTAAATTTAAATCGCTTATTTTTAAGTTGCATAATTCAGAAATTCTCAAACCAGAACTATAAAAAAGTTCAAGAATTGCTAAATTCCTCAAATGTTTTCTTGAAATCTTGTTAACATTTAATAATTTTTTAACTTCTTCTTCCGTCAAAACATCGGGTAATTTTTTTTCTATCTTAGGACTTTCAATACTAATTTCAGGATTTTTTATATATCCTCTTGCTACAAGAAATTTGTAAAAATTTCTCACTCCTGATATTATTCTGACAATACTTGTTGATGAGTAGTTTTTTCTTTTTAAATATATTATAAAGGAAGTAAAAATTTCATAATTGAGTTTATTGATGTTAATTTTTTTTTCTTCAATAAATGCTTTGAATTTGTAAAGGTCATTTTTATATGCACTGACTGTATTTAAAGAAAGATTTTTTTCAATAAGTATATGATTGATAAACATTTCTATCATTTCTTCAAATGTCATTTATTCATCCTTTCTTTTACAAGTTTTTCAAATTCTTCCTCTGTTATAATTTTTATCCCGAGTTGTTGGGCTTTCTGTAATTTTGAACCGGGTTCACTACCGCATATAAGATAATCAGTTTTTTTTGAAACAGAATCGGTTACTTTTCCTCCAAGTTTTTTAATATAATCCTGTATTTCATTTCTTGAATAATTTTTTAATGTTCCAGTAATTACAAATGTCAAACCTGAAAGAATATCTTTTTTTTCTTCTGTTTTTTCTTTTTCCATTTTTACACCGGCTTTTCTCAGTTTTTCAATAACTTTCAAGTTTTCTTCATTGGAAAAAAAATCAACAATACTTTCTGCCATTATAGGACCTATTTCGGAAATAGAAGAAAGTTTTTCAATTGTTGCATTTTTAAGTTCATCAATAGAATTAAATTCATCGGATAAAATTTCACTTGCATGAACTCCAATATGTCTTATTCCAAGGGCATATATAAGATTTGAAAAAGGTCTTGTCTTACTTTTATCAATTGCTTCCAGCAGATTTTTAACTGATTTATCACCCATTCTTTCAAGTTTTATTAAGTCATCATACTTTAGATAATAAATATCTCCATAATCTGAAAGTAATCCTTTGTCAACAAGAATATTAACCCATTTTTCTCCAAGACCTTCTATATCCATTGCATCTCTTGATGTAAAATGAATAATTCTTTCTTTGACCTGAGCTGGACATCTGATATTTGGACATCTTATTGCAACTTCTTGTATATCTTTTACAACCCTACTCCCACAAACAGGACAGGTTTCTGGTACAGGGATATCTTTTTCTTTTCCCGTTCTTGCTTCCGGAATAACCTTTACAACCTTTGGTATTATTTCTCCACTTTTCTCAACAAAAACTCTATCGCCTATTTTTACACCAAGCCTTTTAATTTCGTCAAAATTATGTAATGTTGCTCTTGAAACAGTAGTTCCACTTACAAAAACGGGTTCAAGTATTGCAACAGGTGTTAATGTCCCTGTTCTACCAACCTGAACAATAACATCTTTAACAATTGTTGAAACCTGTTCTGCTGGAAATTTATAAGCAACAGCCCATCTCGGACTTTTTGTTGTAGTCCCCAATGTCCTCTGTAAATCAAGAGAATTAACTTTAACAACCATTCCATCTATGTTATATGGTAGAGTAAATCTTTTCTCACGCCATTCATTACAGTACTCTATAACTTTTTCTATATTTTTACAGCATTTTCTATAAGGACTAACAGGAAAACCAATTTCTTTGAGAAAATTCAAAACTTCCCAGTGTGTATTCGGTCCATTATTTAAAAAACCCTGATATATAAAAATTTGAAGATTCCTCTGAGCAACAAGTTTTGGATCAAGAAGTTTCAAAGAACCTGCAGTAGCATTTCTTGGATTGGCAAATAAAACTTCACCCTTTTCTTTTCTTTCACGATTTAATTTCTCAAAATCATCCTTCCTCATATAAACCTCTCCTCTAACTTCAATAGATTCCTTATATTTAATTTTTAATGGAAGTGTTTTAACAGTTTTTAAATTTTCAGTTATATCATCACCTCTAAATCCATCACCTCTTGTAACTCCAAGAATAAACTCTCCATCTTCATAATGTAGAGAAACCGCAACCCCATCATATTTAAGTTCAACAACATAATCTACCTCTTTGACATCTGCCATTCTCTTTATTTTCGCATCAAACTCAATAAGTTCTTCTTCTGAATATGTATTATCCATACTTAACATTGGAATTTTATGTTCTATTGTTTTGAATTCTCTTAACGGTTGACCTCCCACTTTTTGTGTGGGTGAATCAGGTAATTTATATTCAGGATATTTTTTTTCAAGTTCAACCAGTTCTTTATATAATTTATCGTATTCATAGTCACTTATAACAGGATTATTTTCCACATAATACATATAGTTGTAATAATTTATTAATTTCACAAGTTCTTCTATTCTTTCTTTGGGAGTTTTAGCCATACCAGCCTCCTTTTTCTTCTATTTATAAAGATGTTGCAATTTTTTTAAAATTTCAAGTTTTTCTTTTCCTTCAATTTTTGCCTTATCAATTATATTTTTCAAATAATTAATTGTTATATCATAATTTTTCCTATCCAGTGGGTAAGGATGCCCATCCTTACCTCCAAAAGCAAAAGAAAATTTTGCAGGGTCATTAAATGAAACAGAATTACCATAAATAACTTCTGATATTAAACATAGTGCTCTTAAAGTTTTTATTCCTATATTTTCTGTAAGAACAATATCAGGAAAGGATTTAATATCTTTTTCTTTTAATTTACAAAAATTTCTGTATAATCTTTTTGTATCAAAGTTATATTCTACATGATGATGTGAAGGAAGTATAAGTTTTTTCCCTCTATCAAAAATTGAAGACGATTTTTTAAAAATAACCTCAAATTCTTTAATCAAACTATCAGGACTTTCTGATTTCAAAAAATCAACTAAATTATTTTGAACTTCCTTACTTCTTTTATCAATCAGATTTAAAACATAACTTTCTTTTTTTACAGATATAATTCCTGAATGAGGTTCTATAACCAGTTTTTTATCTTCTGAACTTGTGATTTTATTGAACCAGTGATACCTCCTTGCATAATTATTTTTCAAATTCATTCCCTGTTGTATAACTGCCCAGTTCCCTTTTTTATCAACAAAAATATTATGGTGATAAAGTTGATACCCATCCTGAATACAATTATTATCAATTTTACTTGTAAGTTTTGAAATAAAAATAATTTCATCCTTCCTATCAATAAATCTGTTGTTTCTTATTTCTTCAGGTGTTAAAAGCCCATTTTTACCCTTCCCTCCAAAAATAAAAATTCCATATTCCGGGTTATTATTAAAAACATTTTTTAAAGCATGACATACTGTCGTAGTAACACCTGACGAATGCCAGTCAAAACCAGAGATACAACCAAGTACCTGGAAATAATAAGGGTCGGATAAACGTTTCAAAAATTCTTCTGTACCGAATTCCATTATTATCAACCTACCAATCTCAAAAAGTATTTTCTTCTGTCTTTCAAAAAGATATTTTGGTGCTGAACCGAAATGTAAAGGTAACTCTGTAATATTTCTTTCCATATTTTAATTTTAGCAAAATTTTTATTAAAATCTCTATTTTCTTAATTATAGTTTAAAACCAGTAAAAAAAAATGTAAAATTAAAAAATGGAAAAATTGTTAAGTATATACAATGAAGTTTACAAAATTATAAATTCGGTATCAGAGAATAAAAATGAAATAACAGAGATAAATCTTTTTAATGAAAAAAGAAAAGCAGGAATTTTGTTCCTTCCTGATTTTTGTTCTTCTGTATTAATTATTTTACCCGGAGCAGGATATAATGAAAAATTTCAAAAATCAGTTTTTAAAAATTTTAAATTTTTACTGAAAAAAAATATAGGGATATGTATTTTCAATCTAAATAATGGGAATTTGGATAAAGAGGATGTTATTTTTTTTAATTACTTTAAAGAAAAGATAGGAGAAATCAGAGGAATAATTGAGTATATAAAAAATGAGTTAAAAATAAAAAATGTAAATCTTCTCGGTATAAGTTTTGGTGGGATACTTGGATTCATTGTTGCAGCACTGGAAAAAGAAATAAAAAAATCTATTTTTATACTTTCAGGAGTTAATTTAGAATTTATTACATGGAAAAGTTTACTTCGTTTCAGAATAAAAAAGGATTGTAAAAGAGTTGTGTGTAAAAGAATGCATAAGGTATACAGAAATCTTTTAAAAAACAATCTGTATAATGAAATTTTAAATCTTCCAAGAAAATGTTTTCTTTATGACCCCTTTACATATCTGACCAATCTGATAGATAGAGAAATATTAATGATAAATAGTATTTTTGATATGATAATTCCTTTTTACTGTGTACTTGAGGTAAAAAAACGATTAAAAAATGTAAAGACGCTTTGGTATCCATCAACTCATCTAACATTAAAATTTTTTATCCCTTTTATTAGAAAAAATATACTGAATTTCTTAAAAAATGAAAATATATCCGGGAATTGATTTGATAGAGATAGAAAGATTTGAAAAAGCATACCAAAAATATGGAGAAAAATTTCTTAAAAAAATTTTTTATAATGATGAACTTTTATATCTTGAAAAAAATATAATCAAAATGTGTATATCTTTTTCCTTTAAAGAATCCATATGGAAGTCATTACCGGAAAAAATACAGAAAAAACTACTTTTTAAAGATATAAAAATAGGATGGGACAATAACAATCCATTTTTACTGAAAAAAATAGAAAATTATGAGATACTTCTTTCTTACTCAATCACTGAAAAATATATAATTACAACTGTTTTATTGATTGAGATTTGAATTTAAAATTATCTGATACGTATCAAAAGCAATCCTTAATTCTTCATTTGTTGGAATGACAAAAACCTTAATTAAAGAATTATCTTTACTTATTTCCCCTTCTTTTCCAAATACCTTCTCATTTTTCTCATCATCTATAATAATTCCAAAAAACTCCATATTCTCCAATGATTTTTTCCTGACAAGTGGGACATTTTCTCCAATACCTCCAGTAAAAACAATAGCGTCAATTTTACCAAGGACAGCCATATAACTTCCAATGTATTTTTTCAATCTATAACAGAACATATCAATTGCAAGTGTAACTTTTTCATTTTTATTGTAAAGGGGTAATAAATTCCTGAAATCATTAGAAATCTCTGAAATTCCAAGTAATCCACTTTTTTTGTTTAATATTTCACTAACTTCTGAAATTTTTAAATTTAATCCTTCTAAAAGATAAAGAATAACTCCGGCATCTATATCTCCACATCTTGTACCCATTATAAGACCCTCAAGTGGCGTAAGTCCCATACTGGTATCAAAAGACCTCCCATTTTTCACTGCTGTTACACTGCATCCATTGCCAAGATGACAGGTAATCACATTTATATCGTATTTCCCCTTACCCATAATTTCAGATGTTCTTCTTGCAACATATCTGTGAGAAATTCCATGAAATCCATATTTTCTTATTTTATGTTTTTCATAAAAACTATAAGGAATTGCATAAAGATTTGCAATTTTTGGTATTGTGGTATGAAAAGCTGTATCAAAAGCAGCAACCTGAATACTCTCGGGAAAAATTTCTATACATCCCTTTATTCCTGCTAAATTATGTGGATTGTGTAGAGGTGCAAGAAAAATATAATCTTCAATTTTTTTTATTACATTTTCATCAACTTCAACACTTTTTTCAAATCCCTCTCCTCCATGAACAACCCTGTGTCCAATTCCTTTTATTTCTCTAATATCTTCTATTTCGTTCTCAAGCAATGTTTTTGCAATAAGTTCAATCCCTTTTTGATGTGTTTCTATTTTTAATTGCTTCTCTATTTTTATCTTTCCACTGTATTTAAAAATAGAAATTTCTTCACCAATTTTTTCCACACTTCCATAAGAAATAAGATTTTCTTCAGGCATCTCAAACAATTTAAACTTTATAGAAGAACTCCCACAATTTATAACAAGAATTTTCATTATTTTTTAAGATATTCTTTAATAAAATCAACTGCTTTAGCAACTGTCTTTACTTCAAGAGCTTTCTCTTCATCCATTTCTATACCAAATTCTTCTTCAAAAGCAGCAACAAGTTCTAAACTCTGAACACTCTCCGCTCCAAGGTCTTCTACAAATCTATCCTCAAGTCTTATTTTATCTGTATCAACCCCAAGGACTTCAGAAATAACTTTTTTCACCCTTTCAATTATTTCAACATCATTCATTTTCCCTCCTATTTTGAAATTTTTCTACTTTTTTCAATATGTATTTTTCTCTCTGCCTCTGTCATTTCGTAAACTTTTCTTATCACTGTTTCTTCAGAAGATAAAAGAATCCTGTTTCTCCTTTCCATTGCAATTTTAGCTGTCTTTAAAGAATAATCTACTCCATATCCCTTCATAAATTTCCCGCTCACGAACCATACAAATGAAGGAAAATATTTTGGAAGAATATTATCTGCTGTTATATTACACATTATTCCAACTATTGTTCCTGTATTAAAAAATGTACCTATGCTTGTTTTGGTATGATCTCCAATAAAAGAACCAACTTTTAATTCTCCTGTATCTGTGGGCTTTCCATTTAAATATACACTCACATTTGAATAATCATTTTTTAAATCACTGTTAGTAGTTAAAGCACCAAGATTTACAAACTCTCCTACATAACTGTGTCCAATAAAACCATCATGGTACTTATTAGAATAAGAATGAAAAATACTTTCTTCAACTTCTCCCCCAATTCTACAAACAGGACCAAAACTATTTCCCTCTCTTATTTTCGCACCGGGCATAATCTGTGTTTTCTCTCCTATATAAGAAGGACCAATAATTACTGAAAATGGGAAAATTTTTACTCCTTCATCTATATATACAGGTCCTTCACTTGCATCAATAACTACAAAAGGATAAACTTCTGCAGTTTGAGCAACAAAAACATCTTTTTCTGAACCATAAACACATGCTTTTTCAGAAAATTTTCCTGAAATTCCTCTTTTATTTATTTTATTAAATTCAAATTTTATCAATTTAGAATTATGATGAACAAGATTCCATGGAAATCTAATGATAGTAAAGTCAGTGTCCTCTTTTTTTACGTTACTTATCAAAATTTTCAAAAAATCATTTATATTTCCATTCCAGTACTTATTCACACTCTCTTTTTTTAGTAAACCATAAACAATTTCTCCATTACTTAAATATACTCTTTCCTCTTTTAAATTCAATTCGACTCTCCTATCAATTAACCACCTCCCATTAACAATCAGAACATCATCTTTCAAAAAATCTTCTTCATTTACTTTATAATTAAATTTTTCCTTACAGAGTTCTTTTAAATAATCTCTAACCCATAAAATTACTTCTCCTTCAGGTAAAATAGAAATAATTTTTTCAAGGATAGAATTAAAACCACATCTTAATTCAAAAACTGCTTTTAAATATGAAATTGGTGTGAGATTAATCCAATTTTCATCCTCATAAATTAATATTTTCATTTTACCTCCTGTCTTTTAACTCATTAAACAGGTAATAACAGTTGTAACAATTATATCCTTCACTTTTGCTCCTCTTGAAAGGTCACTGACTGGTTTTGAAAAACCCTGTAAAATGGGACCATATGCCTGAGCATTTCCCAGATACTGGGTAATTTTATAAGCGATATTACCAGAATTTAAATCTGGAAAAATTAAAACATTTGCTTTACCCGCTACAGGTGAAAACTCTTTTACCTTTCTCTTAGCCACTTCCTCGTTTATGGCTGAATCAACCTGCAATTCGCCGTCAATATCAAATTCTCTATTTTTTTCTTTTGCTATCTTCACTGCTTTTTGAACTTTCTCCACCAATGGATGAGAAGCAGAACCTTTTGTTGAAAAGGAAAGAAAAGCAATTTTAGGATTTTCGCCCATCAATTTTTTATAATTTAATCCAGTTGTTATTCCTATTTCTGCAAGTTGATTTTCATCAGGAGAGATGTTAACTGCACAATCTGCAAAAAAATAAATTTTTCCATCAGGTAAAACCATTATAAAGAAACTTGAAGTTGTTTTTATCCCCTCAAGATATCCAACTGTTAATGCTGCTGATTGTATAACATTTGCAGTGGTATTAGTAGCACCGGCAATCATAGAATCACAATTCCCTGTATCCACAAGTAAACCGCCAAATATAAGTGGTCTTCTCACTATTTTTTCCGCCACATTTTTATTTATATTTTTTCTTTTTTCACAATATCTATCTACAAGAATCCCAAATAATTCTGAATTTTCAGGGTCAATTATTTCTATTTCTGAAAGATTTGTAATCCCAAGGTTTTCACCTGTTTGAAAAATTTTCTCTTTATTACCCAGAAGAACAGGATTTACTATTCTTTCCTTTTTCAATTCAGAAGCAGATAATAAAATTCTTTCATCTTCCCCTTCAGGGAAAACAACTTTTTTATTCAAACCTTTAACTCTTTCAATAAATTCCTGTATTTTATCCATTTCTTTTTCTATTTTAAATTATCAGAATAACTTTATCCCTATTTTTCTTTCGGCTTCATATGCAAATCTATAATATTCTTTTCTGCTTAATTTACTTGCTGCTTCTTCATCCAGAATAACTGTAACTTTAGGATGTAATTGTAATACAGAAGCCGTAATCTGAGAAGTTATTGGTCCTTCAATTGCTTTTGCAACAACTTCTGCCTTTTTAATTCCATTTGCCAAAAATATTATTTCTTTTGCTTCAAGAATAGTTCCCACTCCCATTGTTAGGGCAAATCTTGGAACATCTTCAACTTTTTCAAAAAATCTGGAGTTATCTTTTATTGTCTGCTCATCAAGAGCAACCAATCTTGTTCTTGAATAAATAGAAGAACCTGGTTCATTAAAACCAATATGTCCATCCCCTCCTATTCCGAGAACCTGTAAGTCAATGCCTCCTGCTTTTTTAATCATCTCTTCATAACTTTTACAGTATTCCTCTATTTTATCGATAGAAATTTTTCCATCAGGTACATGCGTATTTTCTTTTTTTATATTTATACCATTGAATAAATTAACATCCATAAAGTATCTATAACTCTGAGGATGTTCTGGAGAAAGTCCATAATACTCATCAAGATTGAAGGTAATAACATTAGAAAAATCAAGATTTTCTTCTTTATGTATCCTTATAAGTTCTTGATACAGTCCAATAGGAGTACTACCTGTAGCAAGTCCCAAAACACAGTTTGGTTTTTTCTTTATAAGGTCTTTTACTATTTTTGCTGCTTCCTTACTCATTTCTTCATAACTCTTCGTTATTATCACTCTCATCTTTCCTCCTTTTTTTATCTTTAAAACTTTCACCTAATTGTTTCATACCAAGTGAAATCTTTTTATTTTCCGGGTCTATTTCAAGTATCATAAGTTCAACTTTTTGTCCTTTTCTTAAAACTTCAGAGGGATGCTTAATTGGTGTATCTGAAATATTTGAAATGTGTAAAAGTCCATCTATACCCTTTTCTATTTCAACAAAAGCACCAAAATCTGTTATGTGATAAACCTTACCTGTAACAATAGTTCCAACAGGATACTTTTTTTCAATTTCTGGCCAAGGATTTGGTTCAAGTTGTCTTAAGCTGAAAGAGATTTTCTGTTCTTCTTTTTTAATATCTATAACTTTTACTTTTAATGTATCTCCTGTAGCCACAACCTCTGACGGATGTTTTATTCTTCCTGTCCATGAAAGTTCAGAAATATGTAAGAGTCCTTCAACGCCTTCTTCAAGTTTAATAAATACACCGTACTCAGTAATATTAACAACTTTACCTTCTACAATTGAACCAACAGGATATTTTTCCTCTACTTTATCCCATGGATTTTGAGTTTTTTGCTTTAATCCAAAAGAAACAACCTGTTTTTCAAAATTTATATCAAGAACAACAACTTCCACCTTTTCACCAATACTTAGAAGTTGAGATGGATGACTAATTCTTCCCCAACTCATATCGTTTATATGAAGAAGTCCAACGACTTCATGCTCTATTTCTATAAAAGCACCATAATCAACTATATTTTTTACAACGCCTTTAACCAGTTGATTTTTACTTAAACTTTTTAAATACTCTATTTTTTGTCTTTCTTTTTCTTCTTCCAGATACTGTTTCCTTGACACAACAACATTTTTTCTTAAAGAATCAAATTTCAAAATTTTAAAAAATGTTTTCATGCCAACATATTCATTTGGATTTTTAATAGGAACTATATCTGTCTGAGAAGAAGGTAAAAATGCTGTTACACCAATATCTACTCTATACCCACCCTTAACCCTTTTAAATATAACGCCCTCAACAGGAACATTATTTTTAAATTTTTCTTCCAGTTGTTCCCAGTACAACATAATATCTGCTTTTTCCTTAGATAATGGAATAAGTCCGTTTGAATCAGGGTCAAGAGATTCAATAACCACATAAACTTCTTCGCCTTTCTTTAATTCATTTCCCCTACCTTTAAACTCTTCTTTTGAAGTTACACCCTCTGATTTAAAACCAATATCAATAATAACTTCTTCATTTAAAATATCCACCACTCTTCCCTTAATCAATGAACCTGGTTTAAAACTTGCTATTTTTTCTTCTAAAACTTTATTAACATTTTCTTTTACCATTTATGGTACCTCCTTGTACCCTATTTTTTTAAAATATTCAATTACTTTTCTTATAAAAAAATTAGGCGTTGAAGTTCCTGAAACAATTCCTATATTTTTAAAATCACTGAATTTTATTTTACTTAAATCTGCGAATTTTTCAATAAAAAAAGTATTCTTACATTCTTTTTTACATATTTTAAAAAGTTTTTTAGTATTAGAACTTTCTTTTCCCCCAAGAATAAAAACTGCATCAGATGATTTTGCTATTTCAACACCTTCTTTTTCTCTCTCTTCAGTAATTTTACAGATTGTATTTAAAACAAGTATCTTATTTGATTCAACCATTTTAACAATATCTTTTACAATCTCAAAGTAATAATTAAAATTTAAAGTTGTTTGACTTACTACAGCGACTTTTTTCCCTCTAAAATATTTATATTTTAACAAATCTTCTTTACTTTCTATTACTTTTATATTTCTTCCGTATCCTTTTATTCCCAAAACTTCTGGATGACTTTTATTCCCAACAATTAAAATATTATAACCTGTATTGCTCAAATTTTCAACTAAATAATGAATTTTTTTTACAAATGGGCAGGTCATATCATAAATTTCCAGATTTGATTTTTTTAATTTTTCTATTTCTTTTTTAGCAAGTCCGTGAGACCTTATTAAAAAATATTTTCCTTTAATTTCGCTTACAGAATTGAAAACTTTTAAACCTTTTAACTTAAGATTCTCCATTACCAGTGGGTTGTGAACAATATCTCCAACCGTAGAAAGTGATTTCAATTTTTCAAGCAATTTTTCTGTTGTCTCAACAGCCCTTTTAACACCGAAACAAAATCCGATATTTTTTGCAACAATTAGTCTTTTCATTTCAGTGTTTTAATTATTTCTATTACTTTTTCACTAATTTCCTCATAACTTTCTTTTTCAAAATAAACAGGATTACCAACTATTACTTCTATTTTTTTTAGTCTTATAAATTTACTGTTTCTCGGAAGTGCTTTATCTGTTCCTTTTAATCTTACAGGAACAACAGGAACATTACTTTTAATTGCAAGGAAACCAACCCCTGGTTTCCCTTCTTTTATCAATCCATCTTTACTTCTTGTTCCTTCAGGGAAAATAACAAGTCCTTCTCCTTTCTTTAAAATTTTTATTGCTTTTTTTAAAGTTAAAGGCATTGAACTTTCTCTATCAAGAGGAATTGCTCCTAAAATTCTAACTATAGAAGAAAGAACTTTTATCTCAAAAAGAGAACTTTTTGCGAAATAATAAAGTTTTCTCGGACATACGAATCCTATTGTAGGAGGGTCAAGATAACTTAAATGATTTGAAGCGACAATAAATCCTCCTTTTTTAGGAAAATTCTCTTTCCCTCTGATTTCAATTAAGAAAAAAACATTATAAACGAAAAATCCTATAAGTTTTGCAAGAAGATATAAAAAACTTCTCATTTAATTAATTTTTTAATATTTTCAAATCTTTTACTTTTTTTTAAAAATTCAAGGTCTTTATCTTTTTCTATATAACTCTTTCTATTAAATCCAAGAGAAATAGCTATTTTTAAATTCATAACCGCTTTCTCCATGTCTCCGAGTAATGAATAATCACATGCTAAATTATAATAGGAAATCGGGTCTAAATTTAATAATTCTGCAATTTTTTTATCAATTTTTAAGACCTTTTTATAATCTCTCTGGTAAATGTATATATGGGACAATTGAAAAAGAACTTCCAAAAAATCAGGATTTATCTTTATTAATTTTTCATAAAATTTCTTTTTCTCAAAAATTTTTTCTTTCATTTTTTTCATTTTATTAAGGTATACAAAATACAGGTAAATAAAAAAAGAATAAGAAATATAAAAAATGTAATTTTATATTTTTTTCCAACAGGTAGTTTTTTAGTAAACATATATCCAACCAGTGCATAAACTGAAAACCCAAGAAAAAATCCTATCAAAATACCGAATAATTTTATCATTTTTCCAGTATATCTTTAAGCAATGAAATCCCAACCACTTTTGACTTCAAAACTTTGATATTTTTTCTATTTGGAACTACACCATCTCTTTTTACCATCATTAAGTACTCCTGTTTACTCAAAGATGTTTCTGAAATATCAAAATCATCAGCATCTTCTAAATAAAAATAATCATTATCTTCATCTATCAATGTACCTATATATATCCATGTGGTTGAAGTATCTATTACTATTTTTTTATTTCTATAATCTTTCATCTTTCAAGAATTATAGTACAGGGTCCATCATTGTGTATCTCAACAGTCATTTTTTTTCCAAATTCTCCTTCAACAATTTTTACATTTGACTTTTTTATTTTTTCAATAAACTTATTATAAAGTTTTTCAGCAATTTCTCCTTTCTCTGCCATTGTAAAATCTGGTCTATTACCTCCTGTACAATCCCCATATAAAGTAAACTGTGAAACAATCATTAAATCTCCGCATATATCAGAAACAGAATAGTTCATCTTTCCATTTTCATCTTCAAAAATTCTTAAAGATAAAATTTTTTTGATAACATAATCAATTTTATCCTCTGTATCCCCTTTACCTATTCCAAGTAAAATAACCAATCCTTTTTCTATTTCCCCTTTTTCTTTTTCCTCTACAAACAATTTTGCCTTGCTGACTCTTTGTATAACCAATCTCATAGTATTTTTTATAATATACTAATTTGACAAAAAGGACAAATTAAATATAATTTTAACATTATGGAAATAAAATTTTTTAAAATAGTCGGCTCTGGTAATGACTTTGTAATTATAGACAACAGAAAAAATTTAATAAAAAATAGAAACTCTCTCGCCCTAAAATTATGCGATAGAAAATTTGGAATTGGAGCAGATGGATTGCTTTTACTTGAAAATTCTGAAAAGGCTGATTTTAAGATGAGAATCTTCAACCCTGATGGAAGCGAGGCAGAAATGTGTGGAAATGGTTTAAGGTGTATTTTAAGATTTATATCTGAGAATTCAATTTCTAAAAAGAAACATTTAAAAATAGAAACAAAAGCAGGACTTCTTGATGGTATAATTAAAGGAAAAACTATGAAAGTCAGGATGAATATAATAGGTGAACCAAAATTAAATGTAGAAATACCAGTTGATAAATCTAAAATAATTGGAAATTTTATAAATACAGGTGTTCCACATACTGTAATATTTGTTGATAATGTTGAAAAAGTGGATTTAGAAAAAATAGGACCTCAAATAAGATATAATAAAATCTTTGGAAAAAGTGGCACAAATGTTAACTGGGTTGAAATTATAAAAGAAGGAACAATTAAAATAAGAACATATGAAAGAGGTGTTGAAGGTGAGACCCTTTCATGTGGAACAGGTTCTGTTGCTTCAGCAATTATAACTTCTATTATAAAAAAATTTAAATCACCTGTAACAGTTATTACAAAAAGTAAAGAATTGTTAAAAGTTTATTTTGATGAAGATTTTAATAAGGTTTATCTTGAAGGAAAAACATTTTACGCTTTTAAAGGTGTCTGGGTTGAAAGTTGAATATTGAAATATTGATTCTTTTTTCTTTCGTTTTAGGGATTGTTTTAAATGACTTCTTGCCTTTTTATTATATTTTTTCACTCTTACCATTATTTTTTATTTCAGAAATCAACAGAAAATTTATCATAATTTTTTTATTATTTTTCCTTTCCGGATATTACATAACCGAAAACTATAAAAGAAAATTGATTCCTGAAAAAATAGATTTCTCACAGAATTCTGTGATTGAAGGAGAAATAATCAATATCAAAGAAAAAAAATTTGAAAGAGAAATAGTATTAAATATAAAAAAGATATATAAAGACAACGAAAATAAAATATGGAAAGGAAAAGTTCTTCTTAAAACGAGAAATAATGATAAATTGCTGCCCGGAGAAAATTTAAGAATAAAAGAATTTTCTATAAGTAAAATTTATCCACCTAAAAATCCATCGGAGTTTAACTATAAAAAATTTATGGAAAGACAGGGAATTTTTTATTTAATCAAAAGTGACAGTATTGAAAAAACAGAATCTAGAAAAAATTTAAGATTATTGAATTCTTATATAAGAGAAAAAATTGAAAAAAGGATTGAAAATTATATGAAATTTAATCCAGATGGATACGAAATTGTAAAACTTATTACTATTGGAAGCGATGACCCCCCTGATTTTCTAAAAGAAATTGGAATAAAAAGTGGAATATATCATCTTTTCGTAATTTCGGGAATTCACATTATCTTTTTAATTTTATTTTTTAAAATTCTTTTTATTCCTTTTCAAAAAATAAATAATACTCATCCAAAGTTTTTCCCTTTTTTACTTCTTTTTATTCTATGGTTTTACGACTTTCTCTGTGGTTTCAAGATACCTGTAACAAGAGCAGTTTTAATGGTTTCTTTTTATCTTATATTTGAAATTTTTGAGAGAAAGATAGAACCAATAAAATCTATTATTCTTGCAGGTTTTTTATTACTTTTTATAAATCCTTATAATATATATTCAATTTCTTTTCTGCTGTCCTTTCTTTCAACTTTTGGTATTTTAATAATTCCAGGAAAAATAAAATTAAAAAGAAACTTTATAACTAATTCTTTTATTTCTACTTTTTCAGCACAATTATTTATTTTACCTGTTCTTTTCTATAACTTTGGTTTCTTTTATCCGTTTGGAATATTAAATAATCTATTATTTACTCCTCTTGTTGGTTTTTTGACAATAAACTCTTTTATTTCAATCTTTTTACCTTTTTTATTTTTTATTCTGAACTTTGCAACAAATATTTTTTTAAAACTTCTTATCTTTATCTCTAATTTTTCTTTAAAAGTTAATGTCTATTTCCCATTATTTTTTATACTTATTTACTATTTTTCCCTTTTCATTATTTTTGTACCTCTGAAAAAAAGTTTAAGATTTATCACTTCATTTTTAATAATTCTTCTTTTAGTTTTTTTTCAGGTTAATCTTAAAGAAAATAAAAAGGAGGAGGTTATTTTTTTCTCTTTAAAAAATCCTTTTATTTTGATTAACAAAGAAAGCAAGGGTATTTTAATTACCTCAAACAAAATTGAAAATCCTGTTTTTTACAAAAGTACTCTTTATAAATTACTGAAAGAGAAAAAAATTAAAATTGAAAAAGCTATTATAACCGGAAAAAATTTCTCAGAAAATCTCATTTTTATTTCAAAATACTGCAAAAATATATATATTTCTGACAGTATTCTTAAACCCTGTTTTTTCAATTATGAAAATATAAAAAGTTTTCATAATGATGACAAAATTATTACAGATAACTTTCTTTTTTCTTTTAAAAAAGGCAACCTTTTGGTAAAATATGACAACTTTAAATTTTTAATAATCCTTGATGAAGACCTTGAAAAGTCAATAACAGAGGATAAATATTTTCTTATATATCTCGTGGCATATAAAAAAAATAATAAAAACGATGAAATAATCAACAGTCTACAATCTCCTTTTTTAATTCTTCAGAAAGAAACAAAAAAATTTGAAAATTTAAAAAGTTTATGTCAAAATTATCATTTAAATAAGTCATCTATTATTTTAAATTTAAAAACAGGAATGATTAATTATTGGAGGACAAATGATATTAGAAAATATTGAAAAAATTAAAAAGGGTGAAGAACAAAGTGAAAAAATTATAAAAGATGCTGAAAAAAAAGTGAAAGAGATACTTGAGACATTAGAAGCGGAAGTTGAAAAAATCAAAATGGATAAAGAAAAAATAATGAAAGAAAAACTGGAAAAGTATAAACAGAAAAAAGATTTTGAAAAAAGAGAAAAAATTGAATTTTTAGAAAAACAAAAGGAAAAAATTGAAATAGATTTACAACAGAAAAAAAGTAAGACAGATGAAGTAGCAAACAAAATTTGGGAAAAAATAAAGAAGGAAATTATGCAGTAACAACTCTATCCCTTCCTAACTCTTTTGCTTTATATAATGCAGTATCCGCTTTTTTAATCAATTCTGTAGTTGTCATTCCATCTTCCGGGAAAGAAGCAATACCAAAACTTATAGTTAAATCTTTATTTGGTTGAGATTCTTCATTTAAAAATTTAAATTCCCTTATAGTTTTTCTCAGTTTTTCACAAATTTTCACGGTATTTTCTTTTGTTGTATCTGGAAAAATAATAATAAACTCTTCTCCACCATATCTACAAACAATATCCGAACCCTTAACCCCCTTTTTTAATATATCTGCTATAGTTTTCAAAACATAATCACCAGCGAGATGTCCATTTGTATCATTATAAAATTTAAAATAATCTACATCACACATAGCAATAGAAACAGGTTTATAATTTACCCGACTTTTTGTTAGAATTTCTGAAAAAAGTTTTTCAAAATGTCTTCTATTATACAGTTGTGTTAAACTGTCCATAATTGAGAGAATTTTTGTTTTATTGAAAAGTTCTGTATTCTCAATCATCAATGAAATAGGAACAGATACCATTCTTAAAAGATTCAAATCTCTTAAAGTAAATCTTTTTTCCCTTTTTGAAAAAATACCGAGTATTCCAATCACAGTTTTCTTCTGATATAAACCGCAAACTATAAACGATTTAATCCCATTTTCAGCAAGCACTCCATATTGTGAAAAAGAAGATATATTATTAACAAGAACTGGTCTTCCTTTTATAGCTAATTCTTCTATCAATTCTTGAGAAATTTCGATATGTTCTCCTTTAACACTCATTTTGTATCTATCACCGAAAAGAGTAATAACAATAATTTCTTCTTTAAAAATATTTTTAATGGTATCAAGAATTTTTCCAATAACATCATCTATAGTTACATCCTCTCCAAAAGTTTCTATAATTTCAGTGATGGTGGATAGAAAAGTAGATTCTATTTTATAGTCATTAATTATCAAATCTTTTCTTTCATTCTCTCTCTGTAAAAATTCAATTTTATTTAAAATCTGAAAAGCAAAAATAATATCCAGAACAATTAAAATAGAAATAATAATGTTAAAAGATATAAGATAAAATTCCGGAATAAAGGTTTTTCCTTGTAGATATATCCAGTTGATGACCAAAAGAAATAAAATTACAAATAAAAAAATAAAATTCCTTAAAACCCTCATTCAATTTACCCTATTCCCCCTTTATTTGATTAACCAGTGAGGCAAAATTTTCAGGGTGATTAAAAGCAATATCTGAAAGTGTTTTTCTGTTAAGATTTATACCAAGTCGTTTAAGCCCTGCTATAAATTTACTGTAAGAAATCCCATTTGCTTTACATGCTGCAGAAATTCTGGTTATCCACAATCTTCTAAAATCTCTTTTCTTTTTCCTTCTGTGCATGAAAGCATAGGTTAACCCCTTTTCTGAAAACTCCTTTGCTCTTTTAAAAAGTTTTGACCTTCCTTGTCTATAACCCTTTGCTCTTTTCAAAACTTTTTTTCTTCTTTGTCTTGAACTGGGTGAATTTTTAGTTCTTGGCATTTTTTTTCTCCTTTTTAATTATTTACCTATAAGGTAATAATCTTTTTACCATTTTTATATCGCCTTTATTCTTCAAAACCTGTGACTTCTTAATTCTTCTTTTCCTCTTTGAACTCTTTTTAGAAAGTAGATGACTTCCACCCGCCCCATAATGGATTACTTTACCTGTTTTTGTAATTTTAAATCTTTTTGCCACCGATTTTTTTGTTTTAAGTTTTCCCATTTTTTTCTCCCTTTACATCTATTGGAATAAATGTAACACTTAATCTAACACCTTCAAGTTTAGGTGCTTTATCTATTTTCCCATATTCAGAAAGTTCCCTTATCAACCTTTCCAAAAGAGCATAACCTCTTTCTTTGTAAAGAATTTCTCTACCTTTATAAAAAACACTTACTTTAACTCTGTGACCTTCTTTTAAAAAATTTTCAATATGTTGCTTCTTAAACTTATAATCATGTTCACTTGTTTCCGGAGTAAACCTTATCTCTTTCGTCTGCAATGTTTTTTGTTTTTTCTTTATTTCTTTTTCTTTTTTCTTCTGTTCAAATAAAAATCTTTTAAAATCCAAAATTCTGCATACAGGCAAATTTGAATCTGGAACTATCTCAACTAAATCCAAATTCTTTTCTTTTGCAATGTCTAAAGCAGTTTTTATATCAAGAATTCCTAATTGATTTCCTCTTTCATCAATAACTCTTACCTTTGGACTTCTAATTTGATAATTTATTCTATATCTTCTTTCTTTACCTTCCCGAGCGATGATATCTCCTTTTTACAAATTTTAACTTATATTTTTACTTTTTTCAATACCTCTATAAATTTTAATTATTTTTTTAAAAATTGCAAGTTTAATTTTAATTCACCCATTTAAAGTAAAAAGTGTTATAATTTGTAAAAGGATTTTAAAATGAAAAATAAAATCTTTGCGTTTTTATTCATAATAAATATTTTTTGTTTTTCTAAAACTCAGTTTATAAATAGAACAGAATTTCTGCTTGATACAGTATTTAATATAAAAATTGAAAAGATTGAAAATGCAGATATTATACTGGAAAGTGCTTTTGAGAGGGTAAAAGAACTTGAAGATAAATTAAGTATTTTTAAAGAAGAAAGCGAAGTTTCCAGATTAAATAAATATAAAAAATTTAAAGTTTCATCAGAACTTATGGAAGTAATAAAAAAATCTATTTATATTTCTGAAATTACAGATGGTGCTTTTGATATTACCTGTAAAAAATTAATTGATTTATACAGAAAAAAAAATAAACAGAATTCATTACCAACAAAAGAAGAAATAAATAAAGTTTTGAAAGAAACTGGCTGGGAAAAAATAAAGATAAAAGATAATGAAATATATTTATCAAAAAATGCTGAAATAGACCTTGGAGGAATTGCAAAAGGTTTTATAGTTGATAAAGTATTTGAATTCCTTAAATCTAAAGGGGTAAAAAATGGGATTATAAATGCAGGAGGGGATATCTATTGCTGGGGAATGAATCAGGAAAACAAAAAGTGGAAAATAGGAATAGAAAATCCATTTAAAGAAGGGGAAATAATCGGAAGTTTTGAAATTACAGATAAAGGAGTGGCAACAAGTGGAAATTATAAGAGATACATGAAAATAAAGAATAAGAAAATAGGACATATAATAAATCCAAAAACTGGACTACCTGTTGAAAATTTTTGTGTAAGTGTAACTGTAATTTCTTCTGACTGTACAACTGCCGATGGACTTGCAACCGCTATTTTTGTTCTTGGAATTGAAAAGGGATTGAAAATTTTTGAAAAATATAAAAATTTTGAGTGTTTAATAATAGACAAAGATAAAAAAATTTATAAATCTCAAAATTTTCCTTTTAATCCTTACATTTTTTCCAGTTTAAATAAATAAGAATATGTCTCTCTTTTCCTTATTAATTTCACATTTTTACCTGTAACAAGAACTTCTGGAATTCTCAATCTTGTATTGTAATTTGAAGACATTGAAAAACCATATGCTCCTGCACTCATAACTACTAAAAAATCATTTCTTTTAATATCCTCTGGAAATTCTCTATCTTTACCAAGATAATCTCCTGTTTCACAGATAGGACCAACTATATCAAATTTTATTTTCTTTCCATTTTTTAACTTCAAAGGATAAATAAGATGATAACTTCCGTAAAGAGAAGGTCTTATGAGGTCATTCATCCCAGCATCTACAATTATAAAATTTTTTGTATGTTTGTGTTTAACATAAAGAACTTTTGTAATCAAAACACCTGCATTACCAACAATAAATCTTCCAGGTTCAATTATTAAGGTTTTTAAATTTAAATCTTTTAATGTTTGATAAATTTCTTTTCCAAATTCTTCAACTGACTGTATTCTATCTTCTTCTTTATAAGGGATACCAAAACCCCCTCCTATATCAAGTATTTCTAAATTGAACTCATTTTTTTTACAGAACTCTCTAACTTTTTCAATTGCCTTAATATAAGGAGAAACTTCTTTTATTTGAGAACCAAGATGGAAATGTATCCCTTTAATTTCTACAAAATTAAATTTTTTCTTTAAAATTCTTTCAGAAATATCAATATCAATTCCGAATTTATTTTCACTTTTTGATGTTTTTATATAATGGTGCGTATCAACATCAATATCAAGATTTAACCTTAAATTTACAACAACCTTTTTTCCATATTTCTTCCCAAATTTCTCAATTATATCAAGTTCTTCTTCATTTTCTACGTTAAAACAGAATATATTTTTTTTAACTGCAAATTCAATTTCTTCCTCTTTCTTTCCAACCCCTGCAAAAACAATATCTGACGGAGAAAATCCAGCAATAAGTGCTCTTCTTAATTCCCCTTCTGAAACAATATCTGCTCCAAGTCCGTTTGCCTTCATTATTTTTAAAATAGAAATATTAGAATTTGATTTTACAGAAAAACAAATCTTAACAGGTAAATTGGAAAAAGCATTTTTTATTCTGTTTATTTGATTTTTAAGAAAGGAGTGGCTGTAGACATAAACAGGAGTACCGAATTTTTCAACAATTTTTCTACCCTCTACTTCTTCAATATAGAAACTTCCTTTTCTAAATTTATAATAAGGTTCCAAGATTTCTTTAATTTTTTCTTCCATCTCTCAATCTCCTTTTTAACATTTATTGAAGAAGTCCCTCCTCCTGAAATTTTTGAATTTACCGAATTTTTAAAATTTAAAATTTGTAAAATGTCTTTTTCAAAAATTGGAGAAAAACTTTTGAATTCATTTAAAGTTAAATTAAAAAAAGTTTTATTTTTCTCTATGCAGTATTTTACAATATTCCCCACTATCCTATGTGCTTCTCTGAAAGGAATACCTTTTTTTACAAGATATTCAACAATATCTACTGATAATGTAAAAGATGAAATTTTTTCTATGATTATTTCTTTATTAAATTTAATTTCGGATAAAATTTTTATTAAAATTTTGAGAGTTGCTTCTACTGTTTTTAATATTTCAAATAATATCTTTTTATCTTCTTGAATATCTCTATTGTAAGAAAGAGGTAAATCCTTGAGAAGAACAAGAAGTCCATTAAGAAGACCAGTACAAACTGCAGTTTTTCCTCTGATTAACTCAAATACATCAGGATTCTTTTTATGAGGCATTAAACTTGAACCTGTACAATACTTATCCGGTAATTTAACAAAATTAATTTCATCCATATTCCATATTATTATGTCCTGAGAAAAAGATGAAAGATGAATCATTGTTAGGAGACAACAAAAGGTTACCTCTACTAAAAAATCTCTATCAGAAACAGTGTCTAAACTATTTCTTGAAATTTCAGGGAAATTCAGAAGTTTAGCAGTATATTCTCTATCTATGGGTAAAGAGGTTCCTGCACAGGCACCCACTCCAAGAGGAAAAACATTAATCCTTTTATAAGTATCCATAAATCTTTCTTTATCTCTCTCTAATTTTTCAACATAAGCAAGTAAATAATGAGAAAGTAAAATCGGTTGACTTTGTTTCAAATGAGTATACGCTGAAATTATTGTATCAAAATATTCTTCACTTTTTTCAAGAAATTTTTCCTGTAAATCTATTATCAATTTTACTAAATAAATAACTTCATCTCTTAAAAAAAGTTTTTCGTCAAGAACTATCTGGTCATTTCTTGACCTTGCTGTATGCAACTTTTCGCCTATTTTACCTATAATTTCTATCAACCTTCTTTCTATTGCTGTATGAATATCCTCATCACTTGGTAAAAACTTAAATTTATTTTCTTTTATTTCTTTTTTAATATTTTCAAGCCCTCTTATAATTTTTTCTTTTTCTTCCTCTGTAATCAATCCGACTTTAAAAAGCATTTTTACATGAGCGATACTGCCTTCAATATCGTAAATTGCAAGTTTTTTATCAACATTGATTGATTTTGTAAATTCTATAATATCAACATCTACTTTCTCTTTAAATCTTCCTTCCCACATATATCTCATTTTTCACCTCTTGTTTTTTTATTTTATCAGAAGTATTATAATAAATCAAAGAATAAAAAGGATTAAATTTATGGAAAAAGAACTTATAATCGTTGAATCTCCAACAAAAGCAAAAACAATTAGTGGGATACTTGGTAATGAATATACAGTATTTGCCACTATGGGACATATAAGGGACCTTCCTGAAAATGAATTTGGAGTGGATATTGATAACAATTTTTCTCCTAAATATGTTATAATACCTGGAAAAAAGAAAATTGTGGAAAAACTGAAAAAACTTGCTCAAAATTCCTCCAATATCTACCTTGCAACTGATGAAGATAGAGAAGGTGAAGCAATTGCATGGCATACTGTACATTTAATAAATAAAAAAATTGAAGATGTAAAAAGAGTTGCTTTTCATGAAATTGTTCCTGAAGCAGTAAAAGAAGCATTTTCAAATCCAAGACAGATATCTATTGAACTTGTAAATGCTCAACAGACAAGAAGAATTCTTGACAGGATAGTTGGATATAAAATAAGTCCCATACTTGGTAAACATCTTGAAATGGGATTATCTGCTGGAAGAGTTCAATCAGTTGCCTTGAAACTTATTGTTGAGAGGGAAAAAGAAATTGAAAATTTTGTTCCTGAAATTTATTTCATTATAAAATGTGAAGTAGAGAAAGACGGTAAAAAAATAGTTTTCAATCTTATCAAAATTGGTGAAAAATCATTTGAAAAAGAAAAGTTAAAAGAAGAAAAAGAAGTAGATGAAATAATTGAAAAGTTAAAAAATGGAACTCTTATTGTGAAGGAAAAAGAAGAAAAAATAAAAAAATTAACTCCTCCACCACCTTTTATAACAAGTACTTTACAACAGGAAGCAATAAATATTTTAAATTTTTCTTCCTCAAAAACCATGTTTATTGCTCAGCAATTATATGAAGGAATTGAAATAGAAGGAAAAAGTATAGGATTGATAACATATATGAGAACCGATTCTCCTTCTGTTGCAAAACCTGCACAAAATCAGGCATTAAAATTTATAAAAGATACATTTGGAGAAAGTTATTTACCTGAGAAACCAAATATTTATTATTCTAAATCAAAAGTTTCTCAAGAAGCACATGAATCAATAAGACCTACTTCTGTTTTCAGAACGCCTGATAAAATAAAAAAATATTTAAACCCTGACCAGTTTAAACTTTATGAACTAATATGGAAAAGATTTATTGCAAGTCAAATGGCCAAAGCAACTATAAAAAATATTAAAGTTACTGCGTTAAATGATATTTTTCTATTTGAAACAGAAGGTAATTTTATTGTTTTTGATGGTTTTTTAAAATTATGGCCTTTAAAAATTGAAAAAGGGAGCCAAATTATAGGCGAATTTGAAAAATAAGAAGTATTAAATGTTTTAGAATATAAAAAGGAAAAAAAACAAACTCAACCCCTTTCAAGGTTCACTGAAAGTTCACTTATTAAAACTCTTGAGAAATATGGTATTGGAAGACCATCTACCTATGCACCAACCATTTCCACTTTAATTGCAAGAAAATATGTAAAAAAAGAAAAAAAATTCCTTGTTCCATTAAGAATGGGTAAAATTGTTTATGAAATATTAAATAAATTTTTCCCTGAAATAATAGAAATAAACTTTACAGCAAAAATGGAAGAAGACCTTGATAAAATAGCAAATGGAGAAAAAAACTGGGTAGAAGTATTAAAAGAGTTTTATAATAAATTTAAAAAATCTCTGGAAAAAACTAATGAAATATTAAATAGGGATATTTTGAACGAAATTATAATAGAGGACAAAAGATGTCCTCTATGTAATGGACAATTAACCTTAATAAAAGGTAAGTATGGGATTTTTATTGGTTGTTCCAATTATCCTAATTGTACCTATACTGAAAGGATAAAAGAAAATGCTGATAATTCCGGCAATAGATCTAAAAAAAGGTGAAATTGTTCGTCTCTATAAAGGAAGATTTGATAAAATTTCCTATTATGATGTTGAGATTGAAAATGTTACAAAAGAATATTTAAAAGCAGGTGCAAAAAGGATTCATATTGTTCTTCTATACGGTGCAAAAACAGGCAAAATAGAAAATGAAGAAATTGAAAAAATTAAAAACATAATTGAATTAAAAAAAATAAATAACAGAGATGATTGTGAACTTCAAATTGGCGGAGGGATAAGAAAAAGAGAACAGATAGAAAAATTTTTAAATTTAGGAATAAATTATGTAATTATAGGAACAGCATTTTTAATTCCTATTGCTTTAAGTGAAGGATACAGTATTCAGGATATTAGATTTTTTTATCAAAAAAGTGGCAAAAATCTGGAAGTTGAGAAAGAAATTCCTGAATTTGATTTAATTGACTGGCTTGAACCAGAAATTAAAGATAAAATTATAATATCAGTTGATTATGTTGGAGACGAAATCGCTTTAAGTGGATGGGAAGTAACTTTACCTTTAAAACCTTCATATGTAATAAAAAGATTTATAGAAAAAGGATTCAAAAGGTTTCTGATAACAAGTATTGAAAGCGATGGAACTCTTGATGGAATTGATTTTAAAAATATCAGTAGAATAACGAAAGAAATTACCAGATTTAAAGAAGATATAAAAGAAATAATAGTTGCTGGAGGAATATCAAAGGAAGAAGATATAATAATGTTGAACTCTTTACAATATAGACCAACAGGAATTATAATAGGAAAGGCATTGTATCAAAAAAAATTAGATTTAAAAAATGTTATTGAAAAATATCAAAAAATTTAGTTTATTTTTAATTTTATTTTTTAATCTGGTTTTTGCACAATTTAAGGCAAATGTTACTCCTTTATTGAATGAAAATTATTCAAAGAGTATTCTAAATTTTATAAAAAGGGCTGAAAAATCTATTTATGTCATTATGTTTCAAACAGGATATTATTCTGAATATGCAGAAAGTATATCAAATCAGATATTGAGAGAAATAGTAAACGCATATAAAAGAGATGTTAAAGTGGAAGTTATACTTGATTTGTCTACAATGTCTAATGTTAAAGAAAAAAATTTTGAAACCGCAAAATTTCTTGCAGAAAATGGAATTAAGGTCTATTTTGATAAAGCAGACAAGACAACCCATTCTAAACTTTTAATAGTTGATGATAAATATGTTTTCATCGGAAGTCACAACTGGAATTATTACGCACTTGAAAAAAACAATGAAACAAGTATTTTAATTGAATCAGAAGAAACCGCTAGGGTATTCATTAATTATTTTAATGAAGTAAAAAAAGAATGTAGAATATTTCTTGCACCACTTAACTAATCCTTCTCTATTGTCTGTCCTCTCGATGAACCAGTTGAAATTTTTGTTATTTTTGTGCCTATTTTTTCCTCAATTTTTTCTATATATTTCCTGGCATTTTTTGGTAATTCTTTGTAACTTTTAACATTACTTATATCTTCTTTCCAGCCATCCATTTCTTCGTATATAACTTCACAATTTGAAAAAAGTTTTGGATTAAAAGGATAGGAATTTATAATTTTTTCTTCATATTTATATCCCACTCCTATTTTAATTTTCTCAAGACCTGTTAAAACATCAAGTTTTGTTAAAACAATTTCATCTATCCCGTTAACCATACAGGCAAATTTAACAAGAACTGCATCAAACCAACCACATCTTCTCGGTCTACCTGTAGTGGCTCCAAATTCATTCCCTATCTTTCTTAATTCTTCTCCTATACTATCCTTTATTTCTGTAGGAAAAGGTCCCATCCCTACTCTTGTTGTGTATGCCTTTGCAACTCCTATAATTTTTTCTATTTTTTTCGGAGATATACCAAGCCCTATACAAGCACCACCAGAAATCGGATTTGAGGCAGTTACATATGGATAGGTACCAAAATCTATATCAAGAAAGGTTCCCTGAGCTCCTTCTGCAAGAATTTTTTTTCCTTTTTCAATTTCTTCATTAAGATAGATTGATGTATTTATAACAAATTTTTTAATCTTTTTTCTATATATCTCATAATCCTTATAAATTTTTTCAGCTTTTAAAACTTCTTCCTTATAATATTCCTTAAATAAGTAATTCTTCAATTCAAGAGCGATTTTTAATTTTTCCATAAATACTTCATCATCTATAAAATCAACAACTCTTATCCCAATTCTTGCAAATTTATCAGTATAGGTGGTTCCAATTCCTCTTCCTGTTGTTCCAAGTTGTCCTTTGCCTCTAAACGTATCTTCAACCCGGTCTAAAATTTTATGGTAGGGTAAAGTTATATGTGCGTTTTCAGCAATAAATAATTTTCCCTCTACTTCTATTCCATTATTTTTTAAATATTCAATTTCCTCAAATAAAGAAACCGGGTCAATAACAACTCCATTTCCAATAACACAAATTTTTTCAGGATAAAGGATACCTGAGGGAATAAGATGAAATACATATTTTTTATTATTTACAACTACTGTATGACCTGCATTTGCTCCACCCTGATATCTTGCAATTATATCAACTTTCTCTGCAAGATAATCAATTACTTTTCCCTTACCTTCATCTCCCCATTGGGTTCCAACAACAACTGTTACCATTTTCCTCCCATTTTCTTTATAATTGCCTTTCCCATCTCTATTGTCCCTACACATTCTTCATTCGGGTTTTTAAAATCATAAGTAACAAATTTCCCTTCTTCTATAACTTCTGCCAGCGCCCTTTCAATTTTATCAGATGCTTCTGTTTCTCCTAAATAATCCAGCATTAAAATTCCAGCAAGTATCATGGCAGAGGGATTAACTCTATTTTGTCCTTTATATTTAGGAGCAGACCCATGGGTCGGTTCAAAAATTGCAATATCTTCTCCAATGTTTGCTCCCGGTGAAAGTCCCAGTCCTCCTACAAGTCCTGCACACAAATCAGAAAGAATATCTCCATAAAGATTTGGACAAACAATAACATCATAAATTTCAGGCTTTTGGACAAGTTGCATAGCCATATTATCAACAATTTTATCCTCATATTCTATATCAGGGTATTCCTGGCTTATTTTATTTGCCACTTCAAGAAAAAGACCATCAGAATATTTCATTATATTTGCTTTATGAACAACAGTAACCTTCTTCCTATTATTTTTTCTTGCATATTCAAAACCAAATCTAACAATTTTTTCAGAATTTTCTACAGATATCGGTTTTATGCTTATTCCTGTGTTTTTACTTAACTTAACATTCCTTTTTTTCTCAATAAATCCAATTAACTCATAGGTATCTTCTTTCCCTTTTTCAAATTCAATTCCAGCATAAAGGTCTTCCATATTTTCTCTTATAAGAACAATATCAACATTTTCATATTTTGTTCGTGCACCTTTATAAATTTTAAACGGCCTTAAACATACATACAAATTAAAATACTGCCTTAAAAAAACATTTATACTTCTAAAACCAGTACCCACAGGTGTCGTTATAGGACCTTTTAAACATATTTTATTTTCTTCTATTGATTTTATTGTATCTTCAGGTATAGGTGTTCCAAATTTTTCTATACATTCTTCACCAGCCATTTTTACATCCCATTCAATTTCTACTCCAGTCGCTTCAATACATTTCTTTGCTACTTCAGTGATTTCAGGACCTATGCCATCTCCTGGAATAAGAGTGATTTTATATGACATATTATTCTCCAATTTTAAATTTTTTATACTTTTTTAAATAACTTATTACACCACCCTCTTTAATAATATCTATCAAAAAATCAGGAATTTTCGTTGTTTTAATTTCTATGTTTTTTGTTATATTTTTTATTATCCCTTCAATTGGATATATTTCTAATTCATCTCCATTTTCAATCTTATCTGTATCACCTTCAATTAAAATTAACCCATTATTTATACCATTCCGATAAAATATTCTTGCAAAACTTTTAGCAATTACAGCAGGAATCCCTGCATGTTTTATTACTAATGGCGCCTGTTCCCTACTACTTCCACATCCAAAATTAATTCCTGCAACAATAAAATCTCCCTTTCTAATCTTTTTATAGAATTCTGGTTCAATATCTTCCATTAGATGTTTAGCAAGTTCATCCATATCAAGTGTTTTAAATTTATATTTTCCTGAAATTATATAATCAGTATTAATATTATCTCCGAATTTATGACTTTTTCCTTTTAGAACCATTAATTCTCCTTTTTACACTCAATTATTTTTACCATAAATTTTAAAATAATTCAAATTGAAATAGAATTCGAAAAAAGATACAATTATTTTTAAAAAAGGAGGTAACAAATGAATATCCTTGCAATTGGTGCACATCCTGACGACCTTGAAATTCTGTGTGGAGGAACACTTGCAAAATACTCAAAAAATGGACACAAAATCTTTATGGCTCATTTATGTAATGGAAATAAAGGTGGAAAAAACATATCTCCATCCGAACTTGCTAAAATTAGAGACGAAGAAGCAAAAAAAGCAGCAAGTTTAATAAAAGCAGAAGTTTTAGGACCAATTGCTTCAGACCTTGAAATTTACAATACCAAAGAAATGAGGGAAAAAGTAGTTGATATAATCAGATATGCAAAACCAGATATTATTATTACACACTCACCTGAAGATTATATGCCAGACCACACAAATACAGCACAACTAGTATTTGACGCTGCGTTTACTTCTACCCTTCCAAATTACAAAACTGAATATCCAGCACACGAACATATTACACCTATTTTTTATATGGATACACTTGTAGGTCTCAAGTTCCAGCCAACTCACTACGTTGACATAACTGATTTCTTTGAAATAAAAAAACAGATGTTACTATGTCATGAAAGTCAGTATAAATGGATAAAAGGACATCATCTTTCAGACCCTTTAAATATCATTGAAACAGTGTCAAAATTTAGAGGTTTACAATGCGGTGTTTTATATGCTGAAGCCTTCAGAATGGAAAATGTCTGGGGAAGGATAAAACCTGCTGAACTCATATAAATTTTAGAAAAATGAAAAAAGTTCTTATAACAGGAGGGAATGGACTTGTTGGTAATTATTTGAATAGAATATTTGATGGAAAAAATTATTCAGTATTTTCTTTTAACAAGGAAGTACTTGATATAACAAATATTAAAAAAAGTTTTGAAATTTTTAAAAATATAAAACCTGAAGTAGTGATACATCTTGCGGCACTAACAGATGTTGATTTTTGTGAAAAAAATCCTGAAAAAGCATTTTTAGTGAATTCACAAGGAACAGAAAATATTGCGAAATTATCATATGACTTTAACTGTTTTTTGATTTATTTAAGCACAGATTTTATTTTTGATGGATTAAAAAATTCTCCTTACTCAGAAAAAGACCTACCAAATCCGATAAATATTTATGGAAAAAGTAAACTTCTCGGAGAAAAATATATAATGAATAACTGTAAGAAATATTTAATAATAAGAACTTCCAGAATTTTTGGTAAAGTAGGTAAAAATTTTAGCAGTAAATTAAAAGAAATTATAAGGGAAAGGAAAGAAATATTTTTGACAACAGATGTAATAAATTCTCCAACATATGCACTTGACCTTTCAAATTGTATTTTTAAATTGATGGAAATGGATTTTTGTGGTATTATAAATGTTTGTAATGAAGGGTGGTGTTCTTTTTTTGACTTCGGAAACAAAATGAAAGAGATTTTAAAATTGGATACAGAAATCAAGGGAATAAATTTTGATGATTTTTCTAAAAAATATGGAATTATTGCTAAAAGACCTAAATTTTCAGCATTATCTATTGATTTACTTAATTCTTTAAATATAAAGATGGATTCTTGGGAAACAAGTCTAAAAAAATTTCTGGAGGAGGAATAGGAAATGAAAAAAGTAAAAATTGGTTTTGTAGGATGTGGGGGATTTGCAAATATGGTTCATTATCCCTCATTGAGCGAAATAGAAGATGTTGAAATTTCTGCCATATGTGATATTGATAGAGAAAAACTTAAAAATACAGGAGAGAAATATAAAATAGAAAAGAGATATACAGAATACAAAAAATGTTAGATGAAAATGAATTTGATGGAGTTTATATAATTATGCCTCCCTATCATTTATATGATATTGTTATAGATGCTTTAAATAGAAAATTGAATGTATTTATAGAAAAACCACCGGGAATAACTAAATTTCAAACACAAAATATGGCAGACCTGGCAATTAAAAACAACTGTAAAACAATGGTGGGTTTCAATAGAAGATTTATTCCTTTATTAAGAAAAGTAAAGGAAATTGTTGAAAAAAAGGGACCTATAATTCAGGTTGTTTCAACCTTTTATAAGAATATGTATCCCAATTTTCTCTATTACAATGGAGCAGTTGATATATTAACCTGTGATGGTATCCATGCAGTTGATACTTTAAGGTGGTTGTGTGGAGAAGTAAAAAAAATTAAAAGTGTTATAAAATCATATTTTTCTAATATACCAAATGCTTTCAATGCAATAATAGAATTTGAAAAAGGTGCTACTGGAATTCTATTGACAAACTGGACAGTTGGCAAAAGAATTCATACATTTGAAATTCATTCACTTGGGATTTCTGCTTTTGTTGACTGTAATGACAGAGCAATAATATTTAAAGATAATAGAGAAGAACCTGAAATTTTTTCAGCTTTTGATATAACCAAAAGTAAACAATTTCATAGATTTTATGGTTATTACAACGAAAATAGACATTTTATTGAATGTATAAAAAACGATAAAGAACCAGAATGTAATTTCACCGATGCTGTTAAAACAATGGAACTTGTTGAAGAAATTTATAAAAACAATATTTCTTTTTAAAAAGGAGTCAACTATATAAATTTTAAAAAATGAAAAAACTAACTAAACAACCTGTTATCAAGGAGCAAGTAATAAATAACCTTAAGCAATCTGGTAGAAGTAGCTATAATCGCCTGTCTATAAGATTTTCCTTCATTAATTTTTTTAATATAGTAATCTCTGAAATAAGGAGTCATTTTTCTAACAGATTCAGCCATAATAAAAGCAATTCTTCTTACATGACTATTTCC
>ERZ795046.691-NODE-691-length-39401-cov-5.722920_pt1 | contig 39401 bp, 40 predicted proteins | sample MGYA00375130_ERZ795046 | MGnify/ENA primary metagenome ERZ795046 (study PRJEB30175, sample SAMN05720202) | activated sludge metagenome | isolation source: anaerobic digester from wastewater treatment plant | place: Japan | collected 2015-05-15 ...
CTCTTTTCTGATTATTCACCGAAAACATAGATTTTATATTTAGCAAACAATCCTAAGATATTTGTAGATTGTTCATCTACATGATGAATTTTGGTTATACCAGCAGATTTTGCAGCTGCTTCAATGCTGGCATCTCCTGTTGCCACAAGACCCAAAATCGAAGTTGCTTCTGCTGTTCCAACTTTTGTTGAACTTGAATTAGAAGTTGCAGTTAAAGGAGCTTTAACATCAGTATACAAAACAGCACCTAAAGGACTTTTTACTATAGCACAACTTGAAAAGAAAAATACAATACCTCCTAAGATCAAAATTTTTTTAATTTTTTTCATAAACATAGTTTTTTTAGTTATACCTACTTCAGATTTTTAGAGTTGACTTTTCAGCTTATTCTCAACTTTTTTATTCTACTTATGGCGTCAGAAAGCCATTTTTACGTTCATTCTCTTAATCAACTTTTTTAAGGCCATTTCATTACCTTGTTTCTTTCCATCAATTTTGGGTTTACTTTACCATAACCCGGACAAATTTATACAATAATTTCAATTATTCAAAACAAATGATTAAAAAAATTAATACATTATTTTGGGTAATTTATAAAAAAAGGAAAGGGCGATCGTGGTTTTCGTGGCTATAGAACAACTTTTCTGAGTTTAATTTTTCTTTAAATTGGCTAATGAGTAATTCGGGTTAAAATAAAGAAGATTGAGTATCTTTTTTGGGATGAAATGTTCCTATAATCATAAATGGATTGTGAGACTTAAAATGATGTACTTGCGAGGTTACCAAAAAGAAATGCAAGTCTTTTGTTTTTGCAAAGTCATCGAAATACTTCATCTTAACAGCTTCCCCCACCGCTCTCGCCATTTGCAATCGGTGGTTTGGTCTGTAGAGCAAGAAATAAAGAGCAAATGTAAAAATGAATGCGATCGCATAAAAAAACAAAAAATTTTTACATTTGTTTTATATATCTGTAAAACAATACATATAAGCCAAGCTCTTCGGGTTGATTTTGTCCGATGAGCCAAAAAATCAGAGAAATTTTCGTTAAAAAATCTTTTCTGTTTGAGCTCCGCAAGGAGCGAGTTTAGAAGATTTTAGCCAATGAATGTCCATTTTTCTTGTAAGTGGGGTTTGGGGCAAAGCTGCGTTATTAAATATCTGAAAATAAAGAATATAAATGTTTCTACAATTTTTTGTCATGTAGTAAGGTAAGAAACATTAAACAATATCGAGCCTGTATTTGTTGTAAGTTGAAAATTGAATAATATCAAATTATTTTCCAAAAAATTATTAATAATCTAATTTACAAAACATTATGGCTTTACAGGTGGGAGATAAAATTCCTGAATTTTTGGGTATTGATCAGGATAACAAAGAAGTACGCCGTTCCGATTTTAACGGTAAAAAACTGATTCTTTATTTTTATCCAAAAGACAATACTTCGGGTTGCACGGCAGAAGCTTGCAGTTTTCGAGACAATTTCGATATTTTACGGGAAGCCGGCTACGAGGTGGTCGGTGTTAGTGCCGATAGTGTAAATTCTCATCAAAAATTTATTGGCAAACATCAGCTGCCTTTCCGATTGATTGCCGATACCGACAAAAAACTTTCGGAACAGTATGGCACTTGGGGAGAAAAAACGATGTACGGGAAAAAATACTTTGGCATGTTGCGCACAACTTTCATAATTGATGAAGAGGGTATTATCAGAAAAATAATTCCGCCCAAAGAAATCAATACCAAAGAACATGCCCAACAAATACTTGAACTTGTAAAAAACATGTAAAGGAAAAGAGCGGTTGAAATTTTTTCTAAAATCAACCGCTCTTTCTACTTTTCAACTATTGAAAACAGAACTTAAGTAGCAGTCGAGAACGGATTTGGCCATAATTCTGAGAATATTGTTTTTATAGGCATCCAGCAAATCCGGGGACAGCTCTTTTTTCTCTAAATTGTTTAAGCGGATTTTGTCCTTGTTGGCTTCGAGCATTTGGATAATTTCATAGCAGGACAAATTTCTGCTGTTGAGTTCGCTTATCCAATTATCGATATTTGGTTGAAATTGAGAAATAATCAACATTGCATCATCCCGGATAGCATCGCGGTATGTTTTCGGAGTGGAGGGGACAAAATTGTTGATTTCGCGCTTGTACTGAAGTAAAACTTTGTGGTAATTTTCGCCGGCCATAATTTTTATATTTTAGGTATTTGAAAGTCAATATATTAAATTATTCCCCCATCAATATTTCAACACTTGAAATATTCTATTTCATTCCGTTATTATTGTAACAATCGAACCCTGAAAAAGTTTTAAGCAAATAATGTTCCAAATCAAAAATATCCTAATTATTTAAAAATCCTTCACACGTCGGAATTTTGTAGTAAAAAAATCACATATATTTGCACCGATAATTTCAGTATTTCTATTTTATACGAATTGCTACTTAGAAGGATTTAACATGTCGGATATATATCGAACCATTGCTACAAGAGCAGAAGGAATGTATAAGGACAAAGGAAGCAAATTTCTTTCTTTTGCCCTTCCGGTGGAAAACGTGGAAGAAATAAAAAAAATCATAAAGGATTTCCAGCATCAGTACCATGATGCACGCCATGTTTGTTATGCTTATGTATTGGGAAACGAAAAAAAGGACTGGAGAGCAAATGATGCCGGTGAGCCTTCGGGAACAGCAGGCAGGCCAATATTGAGGCAAATTAATGCCCATAATTTGACCAATGTGCTGGTAATTGTGGTAAGATATTTTGGAGGCATTCTTTTGGGCACGAGCGGATTGATAAATGCTTACTCCGAAGCGGCTTCCGATGCCCTGAATCATGCCGAAATTATTGAAAAAACTGTTCAATGCCATTTGAAAATTTCTTTTGATTTTTTACAATTGAACAGCATTATGAAAATTATCAAGGAACAAAAGCTTCAAGTAGTTGTTCAGGAAATTGACAATGAAAAATGTTCTATTGAATTAGCTGTTGCACAGCATGAAGTTTCCGATTTGATAAAAATAATTCAAAATATCTCGGGGACAGAAATTGAAGTTTTAAACAGGTAAATAATCTAAATACATTTTATTGCACACAGTTTTAATAAAAACTTAAGTGGTTTTTTCTCTTTAAAACTATTCATTGCAAAATCCTCGTTAAAAATGAGTATTTATTCTCAGAAAGTCATTATCTTTGCAATTGAAATGAAAACAACTTTTTTAAAATATTTTTTTGAATTCAATTACTTGCCGGTTGTAAGTAATGAGTGGAAAAGAATGAAGTAAACCAATATAAATCCGACTTCGATTTGTATTGGTTTTTTTGTTTTTAAAGAATTTTTTCAGAAAAAAACGCATACATTTTTTGAGGATAGGAGCAGGTGATAGTTTGTATTTCTCACAATGTTTCAAAAAAGATCCAATAAGAAAATTAAAACATATTGAATATGAGCAATAGAAGCTTAGTTTCAATTTCAGACTATAACAAGGAGGAAATTCTTGAAATTCTGGATGCTGCTGCCGATTTTGAAGCCAATCCCAATCGTAGCACCTTGAAGGGGAAAGTGATTGCTACTTTATTTTTTGAACCTTCCACCCGCACAAGGCTTAGTTTTGAAACGGCAGTTTTAAGGCTGGGCGGTTCTGTCATTGGTTTTTCCGATGCGGCTACTAGCAGTTCGGTGAAAGGTGAAACCCTCAATGATACCATTCGAATGGTAAGTTGCTATGCCGATGCCATTGTCATGCGACATCCTTTTGAAGGAGCAGCGCGTTATGCTGCCGAAATTTCTCCTGTCCCTATTATCAATGCCGGTGATGGAGCAAATCAGCATCCTTCCCAGACCTTGCTTGATTTGTATTCTATTTTGAAAACGCAGGGAACGCTCGAAAATCTGAAAATTTGTGTTGCCGGCGATTTGAAATATGGACGTACCGTTCATTCTTTGATTATGGCCATGTCGTATTTCCACCCTACATTTCGGTTTATTGCGCCGGAAGAATTGAAATTAAACGAGGAATATAGAATTTTTTGCCTCATGAACAATATTCCTTTTGAAGAAACGACAGAACTTAACGACAATATCAACGATGCAGATATTTTGTATATGACCCGTGTTCAACGCGAAAGATTTCAAGATTTGATGGAATATGAAAGAGTAAAAAATGTTTACACCCTGAAAAATTCCATGTTGGAAAACACCAAGCCCAATTTGCGAATTTTGCATCCTCTGCCTCGTGTGTCGGAAATTGCGCCCGACGTGGATAAAAATGAAAAAGCCTATTATTTTCAGCAGGCTCAAAATGGATTGTACATCAGACAAGCCATTATCAGCAAAGTTTTGTCGGTCTAAGTTTTGTTAGCCGATTTTTTACGATTCGGAATCAAAAATTTTTATTTTGAATTTTCAACTTTATATAAAGCATCATGGAAAAAGAGCTCAAAGTGGCAGCATTGCGTAATGGAACGGTTATTGACCATATTCCGGCCGATAAATTATATAAGGTGGTATTCATGTTGCATTTGGATACTTGCGACAATCAAATTACGATTGGTAACAACCTGGAAAGTGCCAAAATAGGGAAAAAAGGGATTATTAAAATATCCGGAAAAGTCTTTGCAGAAGACGAAACCAATAAAATTGCACTGATAGCTCCAAATGCCAAAATAAATATTATCAAAGATTTTCAGGTTATCGAAAAACGTCCACTTTCGTTGCCTGATGAAATTCACGAAATTGTGCAGTGTAATAATCCCAATTGTATTACCAACCATCAAAATATCCCTACGTTTTTCCAAGTAATCAAAGATGAAAATGATACAATGCTTAAATGTCATTATTGTGAAAGACTTATCAAATTGGAGGAAGTAAAAATCAAATAAATTTTTCTGTGTTGAAAGACAGTTCGAAAAAATTAAAAGTTATTTATGGTTTTATCCAAACATTTCTGCGATGACAAAAACTGACGAAAATTCTTCTCATGTTTCATGGAAACCGGGTACAATGATATATCCGCTCCCTGCTGTTCTCGTTTCGTGCGGGAAATCGGCCGATGAATATAATTTGCTGACAGTTAGTTGGGTGGGAACAATTTGTACAGAGCCTCCCATGTGTTATATTTCCATACGTCCCGAACGGCATTCTTATGAAATTATAAAAAGAAATGGCGAGTTTGTGCTCAATCTTACTACGGAAAAACTGGCTTATGCTACCGACTGGTGCGGTGTAAAAAGTGGAAAAGATCATCGCAAGTTTGAAGAGATGAAACTTACACCCGAAAAGGGGAAAATGGTTGATGCACCCATTGTCAAAGAATCTCCCGTATGTATCGAATGTAAGGTTAAAGAAATTGTTCCGCTTGGAACGCATCACATGTTTATTGCCGAAGTAGTTAACATTCAGGCCAATCCACAGTATATTGACAGCAAAACGGGAGCCATGCACTTGGAAAATGCACATTTGATAGCTTATTCGCACGGACATTATTACAAACTTGGAGAAGAAATCGGAAAATTTGGTTGGTCGGTAAGGAAACCCAGCAAAAAAAAGAAAGTTTCCCCAAAAATTCCAAAAAAATAGAAAAAACTTTATCAACATCTCAGAATTTGTTTGGTTAAAAGAACGAAAAACAACAAGTGTAATTCATATTTTTTAAAATAATAAAGAACAGAAAATGAAAAGAGACCAGGAAATTTTTGACATTATCGAACGCGAAAAACAGCGACAGATGAAAGGCATTGAGTTGATAGCATCGGAAAATTTTGTGAGCAATCAGGTGCTGGAAGCAATGGGATCGGTTTTGACCAACAAATATGCTGAGGGTTATCCGGGAAAACGATATTATGGCGGTTGCGAAGTGGTGGACGAATCGGAACAGCTGGCTATCGACCGATTAAAAAAAATCTTTGATGCCGAATGGGTGAACGTACAGCCACATTCAGGTGCGCAAGCCAATGCTGCCGTATTTTTAGCCTGCCTTAATCCGGGAGATAAATTTTTAGGTTTAAATCTTGCTCACGGAGGCCATTTGTCACATGGTTCACCCGTCAACAGTTCGGGAATTTTGTATCAACCCTTGCAATACAACGTAAAAGCCGATACGGGAAGAGTCGATTATGACCAAATGGAAGAAATTGCGCTACGCGAAAAACCAAAATTGATTATTGGTGGAGCTTCAGCCTATTCGCGAGAATGGGATTATAAAAGAATGCGCGAGATTGCCGACAAAATTGGTGCTATTTTGATGATTGACATGGCTCATCCTGCAGGGCTGATAGCTGCCGGATTACTTGAAAATCCTTTAAAATGGGCTCACATTGTAACTTCTACCACTCATAAGACCTTGCGTGGACCTCGTGGAGGAATTATTTTGATGGGAAAAGATTTTCCAAATCCTTGGGGAAAAACGACCCCCAAAGGAGAAGTAAAAATGATGTCGGCTTTGCTCGATTCTGCAGTTTTTCCCGGTATTCAGGGTGGTCCGCTCGAACATGTTATTGCGGCCAAAGCTGTGGCTTTCAGTGAATGTTTGCAACCGGAATTTTTCGAATATCAGAAACAGGTTAAAAAGAATGCGGAAAAGCTGGCCAATGAACTTATTTCCAGAGGTTTCAATATCGTTTCTGGTGGTACGGACAATCATTGTATGCTGGTTGATTTAAGGAGCAAATTCCCCGATTTGACAGGCAAAATGGCTGAAAATGCTTTGGTAAAAGCCGATATAACGGTCAACAAAAATATGGTTCCTTTCGATAGTCGATCTCCATTCCAAACTTCCGGTATTCGACTTGGTACTCCTGCCATAACAACGCGTGGAGCCAAAGAAGATTTGATGACTGAAATTGCAGAAATGATTGAAACCGTTTTACAAAATGCAGATAACGAAAAAATTATCCTTCAGGTAAAGGAGAAAGTTAATAAGATGATGAAGGATTTTCCTTTGTTTGCCTACTAAAAGTGCATAAAAATAAGGAATTTTTTCAAAATACTGTTTGAATTTTAAAAATGTTTTGATTTGGTAAAAAGAAAAATCAATATCTTTGCAGGATTTTGAATATTAATTTTGTAATTATTTTGCAGCGTGGGAATTAACGTTAAAGGGAAAATAGCCATTATTGGCGGAGGAAGTTGGGCTACAGCTCTGGCTAAAATTGCTTTGAGCAACGAACAGCAAATCAATTGGTATATGCGCCGACAGGAGCAGATAGATGAATTTATTCGCCAAAGCCACAATCCATCCTATCTTACCGGTGTTGAATTCGATACAGACCGAATTAATTTTACCAGCGACATAAACAAAGTGGTAAAATCGTCCGATGTGTTGATTTTTGCTACTCCATCTCCTTTTTTTAAGGGACATTTGAAAAAATTGCGTCAAAAGCTGGACAAAAAATTCGTTGTTTCAGCCATCAAGGGAATTGTGCCGGAAGAAAACATGGTTATTTCGGAATACTTTGAGCAATTTTACAATGTTTCGCCCGAAAATATGGCCGTTTTGGCCGGTCCGTGTCATGCTGAAGAAGTGGCAATGGAAAGACTTTCCTATCTGACTGTTGCTTGCGCTTCAAGAGAAAAAGCCCGTATGCTGGCCGATAGGTTGGCTACCAATTTTATTAAAACTTCGGTTAGCGACGATGTGTTGGGAATTGAGTATGCTTCCGTCATGAAAAATATTTATGCCATTGCTGCGGGTATTTGTCACGGATTAAAATATGGCGACAATTTTCAGGCCGTTCTCGTCTCGAATGCCATTCGTGAAATGAATCGATTCTGCAATGCCATGAACGCTCCTCATCGCGATATTTCCGAGTCGGCTTATCTGGGTGATTTGTTGGTTACGTCTTATTCAAAATTCAGCAGAAACCGTCTGTTTGGTACCATGATTGGAAAAGGTTATTCCGTAAAAACGGCACAAATGGAAATGGAAATGATTGCTGAAGGTTATTATGCCACCAAATGTATTCACGAAATTAACGAAAAAGTTCAAATCAGCATGCCTATAGTCGATACGGTTTTTCAAATCCTGTATAATCGTTGTTCTCCCATTATCGAAATTCGTAAACTGACAGAACAATTAATGTAAATAACAAACAAAATTTTTAATAAAAATGGAACATATACAATTTTTTAGCGACAAGTCTTCAGTAAGCAAAGAAAAAATCGCTGAATATAAAGAGAAAGCCATTCGGTGCATTTCGGCACTTCATGAAGGAACGGGAAAAGGAAGCGATTTTTTGGGTTGGCTGCATCTTCCGAGCAGTATTGATGAAGCTCAATTCGCTGAAATAGAAAATACCGCCAAACTTTTGCAGAAAAGTTGTGAAGTAGTCGTAGTAATCGGAATAGGTGGAAGTTATCTCGGCGCAAAAGCGGTGATTGATGCCTTGTCGAATAGTTTGGACTGGTTGCAGAAAGTTCGCAAATCACCCATTATTGTTTATGCGGGTCATAATATCAGTGAAGATTATTTGTTTGAACTTCAGGAATTTCTCAAAGACAAAACATTTGGCATCATCAGTATTTCCAAATCGGGCACTACTACTGAACCGGCATTGGCTTTCCGCCTTCTCAAAACTCAATTGGAAGAACAGCAGGGAAAAGCCGAAGCAAAAAAACTGATTGTTGCCATTACGGACCGTTCTAAAGGTGCGTTGCGTAAATTAGCCGAACAGGAAGGTTATAAAACCTTTGTCATAGAAGACAACATTGGCGGACGTTATTCTGTGCTGACACCTGTAGGCCTGCTTCCCATCGCAACTGCCGGCTTCGACATTCGTCAGCTTGTTGCAGGAGCAGCCTTTATGGAATCGCTTTGTGGAATGGATACGCCATTTGAAAAGAATCCCGCTGCACAATATGCTGTGGTGAGAAATGAGCTTTATCAGCAAAAAGGCAAAAAAATTGAAATTCTTGTCAATTTTCATCCTAAATTGCACTATGTTTCCGAATGGTGGAAACAACTTTATGGTGAAAGTGAAGGAAAAGATCACAAGGGAATTTTTCCGGCTGCAGTTGATTTTACAACCGACCTGCATTCTATGGGACAATGGATACAGGAAGGCGAAAGAAGTATTTTTGAAACGGTTATTTCTATTAAAGAGCCCAATCATTTAAAAACTGTTCCTTTTGATCCTGAAAATTTAGATGGTTTGAATTATTTGTCGGGGAAACGGGTAGACGAAGTCAACAAAATGGCAGAACTTGGCACCATGATCGCTCATGTTGATGGAGGAGTTCCAAACTTGAAAGTGGAAATGCCGAAGTTGAACGAGTATTATTTGGGTGAATTGCTTTATTTCTTTGAAAAGGCTTGCGGTATCAGCGGTTATTTGCTTGGTGTAAATCCTTTTGATCAACCCGGAGTGGAAGCTTATAAGAAAAATATGTTTGCTTTGCTCGAAAAGCCTGGATATGAACAGGAAACGAAAGCCATAAAAGAAAAATTGAAATAAGTATTGGATTTCAATCATTTATACAGTTAAGGCTGCTTCAACGAGGCAGCCTTAACTGTATAAATTAAAATGATTTGTCTATTACGAAAATTTTATACAAAAATATATTCATCCTTGAATGTTATAATTTTCCGTGTTCGATTAATAAAGTTTTGGTTGGTAAATCACACACTTCTGTTGGACCAAAATATTGAATAGGTCCGGGATAAATGTAGCTTACCTTTTCGTCAGCCCATTCATCTCGATGGGCTTCCAAATATTTAAAAGGTGCACCATCAAGCTTTACTAATGCCTTTTGTATCACGGGTTTCATTTTTTGATTCCTTTTCTCCATATTCATCAACATAGTTAAAGGCACACCACAAGCAATCCAATTTGCAGGTTCATCTGTCAAATTTTTCACTGAAGCCATATAACCGGTTTTTCCTTCAGCAATTAAAAGTGAGGCAACAATTCCTAATGTATAGGTGTAGTTGGCGTCAAAATTGGATGGGATGGCACAACGTCCTTCATAACCAAAGAAATGACTGATAGCAGAAAAGATTCCCTTATAAACACCTTCCGCTTTCAATTGAGCCAAACGTTTTGCCACCATTTCTATCAATAATTTTTCAGTTTCAATGAGCGACACTTGAACATTTCCATGAGGATCGCGATCCATAGAAAGCTGGCGTGCAATTCCTTTTGGTAAACTTCTGTAAAGTTGACTTGCTTCAGGGCTCAACATACCCTTGATATATTGACGTTTTTCATCATCGGTATGAAGAGCTACAAAATCTTCATTATTAGCCAACAAATCGTTTAATTCCTGAATAAGTTTTTTCATTCCGGGAATAAACTCAATCAATCCTTCAGGGATAAGTACTGTTCCATAGTTGATACCATGATTGGCTCGTTGAACGATAATTTGAACAATATATTCCACAATATCGCTTAAACTCAGATTTTTCCCTTCAACTTCTTCGGAAATAAGTGTTATATTCGGCTGACTTTGAAGGGCACATTCCAGTGTGATATGCGAAGCCGAACGACCCATCAGACGAATAAAATGCCAATATTTTTTTGCAGAGCTGGCATCTCGTTGAATATTTCCAATAAGTTCCGAATAAACTTTACATGCTGTGTCAAAACCAAAAGATGTTTCAATCATCTCGTTTTTCAAATCACCATCTATCGTTTTAGGGCAACCTATTACCTGAATACCAAAATTTTTCCGTGCGTAATACTCAGCCAACACGCAAGCATTGGTGTTAGAATCATCTCCTCCGATGATGACTATCGCTTTTATTTTTAACTTTCTGCAAATCTCGGCTCCTTGTTCAAATTGCCACTCCAGTTCTAATTTTGTTCTTCCTGAACCTATAATATCAAATCCTCCAGTATTACGATATTCATCGATAATTTCCGAAGTCAGTTCAGTATATTTATGATCAACCAGACCACTTGGACCATCCAAAAAACCATAAAGTTTATTTTTAGGATTTAATTTTTTTAATCCGTCAAAGAGTCCTGCAATTACATTATGTCCACCCGGAGCCTGCCCGCCCGACAAAATAACACCCACAGCAATTTCGGGATATTCAACCTGTGCCCCTTCTTCAAAAGTAATAATCGGTAATCCGTAAGTTTTAGGAAATAAATTCTTTATTTCTTTCTGGTCAGCAACCGATTCGGTAGGTTCGCCATATTTTAATGCAATGTTTCCACTCAGAATAGTAGGTATTTTGGGTTGATAACTTGAACGTGCAATCTGCAAGGGACTCTTATTGGTTTCCATAAAAAATTTTTTAAAGGGTTGATATGTAAATGTAAGTCTTTTTGAAAATCTATTTGCAAAATTAATCATAAAATAGAAAAACAACAAGCAAAAAGCATTCAATTTTCAATAAGCACAAATATAATTTCAACTTTTAAATATCATTTTCGATGGTGAAAAGATTAAATTTTGAGTAAAAACACAAACTATTCATTTGCAATTTTTTGTTAAATAAATTATTGAGTTTTCAATCAACTCTGCTAAATTGAAAGATTATCACTATTTTTGTAGCTCTATTCTGCCTGAGGAGAAAATTTATATTCAAAAAACACGTTATATCTTTACTTTTTAATAGTGTCTTATCATATTAGTTACATCAAATTATGTGCAAGAATTCCTTTAGGAATAACGTGCTGATTGTTTTTATGATTCTACCTCTTGCATTACAAGCGCAAGATCAATATCTGGCAGAAATTGGAGTAACAGCCGGCAACGGATATTATTTGGGCGATGCGAACGAAATGCCTTTTAAGAATTCCAGTTTGGTTTATGGTTCTGTTTTTCGCTATAGAATTGATCCGCGTTTATCCGTACGGGTAGAATGGAATCATGGTACTGTAGAAGGGAAATATTTTAATTCTACGGGCGAAACATTAAATTTCGGCAATTCATTCAATGCCGTAGATATAAACGGAGAATTTAATTTCTTTGATTTAATGCAAAAATCAAATAGCCGTAACAGCAAAAAATATTCAACATATATTTTTGCCGGTTTGGGAACAACGATTTATGCTAACGAAAGCATCAATACAGTAACAGCTTTCAGTATTCCGTTTGGAGTCGGATTTAAATATAAAGTCAGCACACGTTTCAATGTAAATTTACAGTGGAATATGCGTTGGTTAAGTAGTGATGATTTGGAAGCAGTTAATGATTTGAACAATGCACAAAGATTAAATGGTTCCAATCCATTGAATAAAGATTTTTTTTCGACTGTTACTTTAGGAATCACTTTTGATTTCTTAAAAAAACCTTGCGATTGCAAATCGAAATGGTAAAAATGAAAACCATCTATGTTTAAAGAAAAAATTGATTATACGCATCTGCCCAAACATATAGCTATAATAATGGATGGCAACGGACGTTGGGCAAAAGAAAAAGGATACAACAGAATTTACGGACATCAGAAAGGCGTAACTTCAGTTCGTAGAATTACAGAAGCAGCTGCAGAATCTAACATTCAGTTTCTTACGCTTTATACTTTTTCCACCGAGAACTGGAATCGTCCCAGCGATGAAATAAAAGCATTGATGGAATTGCTGGTAATTACTATTGATAAAGAAATGGAAGATTTGAACAAAAACAACATTCGAATGCTCACCATTGGCGATTTGTCGAAATTACCAAACGATGCCGCAGAAAAAATCCGTGAATGTAAAGCTAAAACAGCTCAAAATACGGGACTCACCTTGAATCTGGCATTAAGTTATTCTTCCCGATGGGAAATTACCGAAGCCGTAAAAAATATTGTTTGCGATGTAGAAAAAGGGAAACTAACTTCAAAAAATATTTCCGACAAACTAATTTCCTCTTATTTGTCCACTGCCGGCATTCCCGATCCAGACTTAATGATAAGAACAGGAGGTGAACTAAGAATCAGCAACTTCTTGTTATGGCAATCGGCATATACCGAATTCTATTTTACTTCCAAATATTGGCCTGAATTCGATAAAGAAGATTTTTACGAAGCTATATTTGATTTTCAGCAACGGGAACGTCGTTTTGGTAGATAAATAAATGATATATAAAAAATTGACTGATTGAATTTTTATGAAAAATAAAATTTATTTTATTCTATTCTTGATATTTTTCCATCAACTCTCTTCTTTTTCGCAAAATTCGAAAAACGATTCGACCTCTATTGCAACTGAAAATGAATCAGTACCAATGCCGGTTATTGAGTATTCAAATACAAATCCCAAATATGAAATTGCAGAAATTACGGTCACTGGGGCCGACCACTACGAAGATTTCGTATTGATTGGGTTTTCCGGTTTATCTGTAGGGCAAGTGATAAGCGTTCCGGGACCGGAAATTACCGAAGCCGTAAAACGATTTTGGAAACAGGGTCTTTTTTCTGATGTTAAAATCTATGCCACCAAAATAGAAAATGGAAAAGTATGGTTGAATATTTCATTGAAAGAGCGTCCCAGAATATCAAAAATCAATTATTCCGGTTTAAAAAAAGGTGAAATAGAAGATTTGGAAAAAAAATTAAATTTATCTGTCGGCAATCAAATTACACCAAATATTACGGACCGAATAATTACGGTTATAAAAAAATACATGGAAGAAAAAGGTTTCTTAAACACTGACGTTTTTGTTTACCAAAAAGACGATCCCGAAAAACCGGGACACGTGATTGTGGATATCGAAGTGAACAAGAAAATTAAAACCAGTGTCCATAAGATATATGTAACAGGAAATCAAGCTTTGACAGTTGCACAAATTGACAAGGCCATGAAAAAAACCAACGAAAAAAATTTACGCAACTTTTTTCGCAGCAAAAAATTCGTAAAACAAGAATACGAAAACGACAAAAAACTAATTATAGAAAAATATAACGAAATCGGTTATCGGGACGCCTATATTGTTACGGATAGTATTGTTCCCTTTAACGAAAAAAGCGTTGACATTTATCTCACCATCAATGAAGGTAAAAAATATTATTTCAGAAATATCAGTTGGATAGGTAACACAGTTTATCCTTACGAGTTTTTAAACGAGAAACTAGGAATAAAAAAGGGAGACCTTTACAATTACAATTATTTAATCAAGCGCCTTCTAACAGACGAAAACGATGCCATAAGCAAATTATATCAGAATAACGGCTATCTGTTTTTTCAAATTGAACCGGTAGAAGTACATGTAGAAAACGATTCTATTGATTTTGAAATTAGAATTTATGAAGGTAAACAAGCTACCATCAACGAAATTGGTATAAAAGGAAACACCCGCGTTTACGAACATGTGATAAGAAGAGAATTGCGAACTAAACCCGGACAATTGTACAGTCAGGAGGATATCGTCCGTTCCTTGCGTGAACTGGCGCAAATGGGTCATTTCGACCAAGAAAAAATGAATAATGCCATTGATATTCAACCCGACCCCGAAAATGGCACCGTTGATATTAATTATGTGCTCGAAAGCAAGGGAAACGATCAAATAGAATTTTCTGCCGGTTGGGGAGCAACAGGAGTTGTTGGTAGTGTAGGATTAAAATTCAGTAATTTTGCCATCCAAAATTTATTTAATCCCGATACTTATCGTATTGTACCACAGGGAGAAGGTCAAACTTTTTCTTTAAATGCCCGCACCAACGGACAATCTTACAGTTCTTTCAGTATTTCGTTTCTTGAACCATGGTTGGGAGGAAAACGCCCCAATTCACTTTCTGCCTCAGTATATTATTCTACACAAACTGCCATTAGCAACCGATACCTGAATTACATCAATAATCTTTCGAGTATGTATTATGGTGGTTATTACGGAGGATATTACAACGATTACTACGGCAATAACTATAATTACTATCAAACGGAAGTAGACCCCGACCGCTATATGCGGACACTGGGGGCATCCTTAGGCTATGGAAAAAGATTGAATTGGCCTGACGATTACTTCTCTTTCTATTCCGAACTTTCATTTCAACGTTTCATGCTGAACAACTGGTATGCCGGATATTTTCCTATGACTTCGGGTACCTTCAACAATCTAAGTATGAATCTGATATTGAACCGTTCTTCCATAGATAATCCCATTTATACCCGTACCGGGTCATTGTTCTCATTAGGACTTAAATTTACGCCCCCTTATTCTGTTTTCAATGGCAAAGACTATTCTCAAGAAATGAGTAACGAAGAACGATATAAATTTATAGAATATCACAAATGGACATTTACCGGAAAAACTTTTACGCCACTTACTCCCAACAATAAATTGGTACTTATGGCAAGAGCACAGTTTTCCTATTTAGGTTATTACAACAAAAATGCCCGATCACCTTTTGAAACTTTCTACATGGGCGGCGACGGAATGTCGTCCTACACCAGCTATGGCACCGAATATGTGGCCATGCGTGGTTACGAAAACGGTTCACTCACACCTTACGATACCAAAACAGGGATTGCAGCAGGTTATTTGTACAACAAATATACTATGGAACTGCGTTATCCGCTTTCGTTGGAACAGTCTGCTACAATTTATGTTTTAAGTTTTGTTGAAGCAGGAAACTGTTTCAACAGTATTTCCGGTCCCAATGGTTACAACCCATTTAATCTGAAACGATCGGCAGGTATAGGTGTACGCATATTTCTTCCTATGTTCGGCATGATGGGTATAGACTGGGGTTATGGATTCGATACGGTTACCGGAGCAACTAAACCAAGCGGCAGTCAGTTCCATTTCGTTCTTGGACAGGAATTATAATACATTAGATTTTCTGGCAAAGAATTTGTTATAAATTAAAATTATTAAGATTAAATCTTTCGATTATGAAAAAATTGATAGTAACATTCTGTTTTTTAAGTGTATTCACATGGTTATCTTCTGCACAGAAATTTGCCTCAGTGGATATGAGCTATATTTTGAAAAATATTCCGGCATACGAAACTGCCAACGAACAAATCAATCAGGTTTCAAAAAAATGGCAGTCGGAAGTAGAAGCTCTTCAGAAAGAAGCTGAAGCCATGTATAAAAATTACCAAACCGAGTTGGTATTTATGACAGAAGAGATGAAGAAAAAGCGTGAAGAGGAAATTGTTGCAAAAGAAAAAGAAGCACAGGAACTGAAAAGAAAATACTTCGGCCCGCAAGGAGAACTTTTCAAAAAAAGAGAAAGTTTGATGAAGCCTATTCAAGATGAAGTTTACACAGCCATTCAAAGCATCAGCAAAGATCGAAATATAGAAGTGGTTTTTGATAAAAGCACGGCCATGAGTGTAGTTTTTACAACACCCGGCATCGACATTAGCGATGAGGTACTCAAACAGTTGGGTTATTCAAAGTAATTTAATATATTTGCACTCTGTTTTTCAAATTTGTATAATCAACATCAAAAAAATTGTCATGTTTAAGAAAATTGCCTTTTTATTATTATGTGTCTTCCCTATCAGTTTAATGGGTCAAGAAGTAAAATTAGGACATATCAATTCGCAGGAAATTCTTTCTTTAATGCCGGAAAGAACCGAAATCGAAAAAACTTTAAACGATTTGCAAACGCAATGGGAAAATGAACTGTTAAAAATGAGGGAAGAATATTACGCTAAAATCAAAGAATTTCAGGACAAACAAGCCACCATGCCCGAAAGCATCAAACAGGCTCGCCAAAGTGAAATTGTTGAAATCGAACAACGTATCAATACCTTCAACCAGACTGCCAGCAGTGATTTGCAAAAAAAACAGCAGGAATTATTTGCACCGGTAATTGATAAGGTAAAAAAAGCAATCAATGAAGTGGGTACCGAAAATAATTATACGTACATTTTTGATTTAAGCACACAATCCATTGTTTATCAATCACCAAAATCGAATGATGTTACTGCTCTTGTCAAAAAGAAATTGGGATTGAAATAATCGAGAAAATTATTACGCTAGATTATTTAAGCCTTTGATGACCAGCTCATTGAAGGCTATTTTTTTAACAAATAATGATTTAAAAAAAGTATCGGATGGTAAAACAGCATGCGAGGACCTGAAAATCTCATCACCTGACGTATTTCTTTTCTCATTTGAGGTTCATAGCAATGTATTTTACAGGACGAACAGGAAGTCTTTCTTTCTCCAAAAGGACATTTTTCCAACCGGCTTACAGCATATTCCGACAACTGCAAACAAGAATCACACAATGAAGATGTATGATGACATTTGTTACAGTACAACCGAATCATTTGTTGTACAATCTGTTTTTCGCCCTCAATCTTGTTCATTTGAAAGAAAAAAGAAATTGATCGAATGAATTTTATTCGGGAAGTTTATATTCGTTATCCGGTAATGGTAAGTTGTTTTCTGAAAGACCGATATTATTTTCAGGAATGCTGATTTTTCTGAATACCCAATGCTTCTGCAAATTATAATTAAATCCTATGGATATAATTAAATCGGTAATAATTCGGCTGAATTTATAATCGATTTTAAGAAATGTAGTAATCAAATAGGTTGAAGAAGATTTTAAAACAATACTGTTGGTAACCACCAAAGCAAATTTGAGCAATTGGTGCATTCCGGTAGATTTATAAGGGAGTTCTTTCGATTTGAAAGTCCAGGTTTTATTCAATGTAAAATTTACGACTGCTCCCACAATTCCACCAATGGCGATGGAAATGGTATAATGAATATGAAAAACTTCAGTGAAAAAAACCATCACCATGTAGTCGACCGCACCACCGGTCATGGCAGAAAACTGAGCTTTGGTAAATGTTTTAAGCCTCTCCATAAGGTTATTGAGCAATTTTTGCTTCTTTTTCTTTTTTATCTCGCTCATCTGCAGATTTTAATATTTTACCCGTTTCTAAAAAATTCATGATCAACAGGACCAAGCAAGCAAGAGCTGATGTATATAAAATGGAATCCTTGACAATTACTTCAAGAATAAGCATTAACGAAATGAGAATGCGTACTTCTGTAGGACCAAAACTTCCCGAGTCAATTGAATACTGCTCTGTAATTTTATATCTGAGTAAAGCGGTTATCATTTCCCAACCATAAAGAACTACAAACAGAAATCCGATTATTTTCCAATAAGAAGGCGCATAAACGATAAAGCCGGTTCCCATTAAGATAATTCCCAGCCAGTCGACAGTTATATCGAGTGAAAAACCGTACCACTTACGAGGCTTGTTGCGATAGTATGCTATTCTGCCGTCCAGCGAATCGCCAAACCAACTTACCATAAATCCCAATATGCCCAACAACAAAAAGTAACGACTAATGAAAGCACCCAGTACAAAAGACAAAAACACAATCACGCTCCCCACAAAACCTATCGCTGTAAGTATATCGGAACTCATCCAAGCCGGAATTTTTTGTACCAAATAAGCAATCAATTTTTGTTCAACACTGTGAAGAATATTGGTTCGAACTCTTCCCTGGGCAATTAAACTCTCGGCTCTTTTTGTCTCTTGATCCATGCATCAAAATTATAATTATCTGATTGAGAAGGACATGTTGAATTATTAAATAAAAATCCAACACATTTTTCTAAATTCTTATTCTGCAAAGTTACAAATTTTTTTAAAACAAGTACGTAACGGCGATTGTTTTTGAAAATATTTTCAAAAAAACAAAGAAAACAAAATTCTTATAAAAAAACAAAAAATCAGATAATTTTCTCCAAAGAAAGTAGGACAGGAAGAAAAACTAATCCCCAAAAAATTGCTATTGAATTTAAATCTCTACTCGATTTGATTAGTTAAAATTTATATCTTTGCATCTCAAATTCCTGAAATTATTAGTTCTATTAAAGATTAAAAAATGAACAGGAAAAAGAATAAACGAATTTTTGGATATCCACGAAATATTTTTTTTACCGGATTAACCAGTTTTCTCACGGACACTTCACTAAAGATGGTCTATTCGGTCATGCCCATGTTTTTGCTTTCCATTGGGGCATCAAAAACCAGTTTATCGCTTATTGAAGGAGTTGCTGAAAGTACTGCTTCACTGATCAAAACAATTACGGGTTTTTGGAGCGACAAAATAGGCAAAAACAAACCATTTTTACTGATTGGCTATGGAGTTTCGGCTGTTATTATACCTTTGTACTCGCTGGTTGTTTCACCCATTCAGGTGCTGATTCTTCGTTTCGTGGAAAGAGTGGGGAAAGGCATTCGCACAGCTCCACGCGACAGCATTGTAGCCGGATCGGTAGAAAATGGCGAAACAGGAAAAAGTTTCGGACTGCAAAAAGCTATGGACAACAGCGGAGCCATTTTAGGCCCACTCATAGCATTTATCTTGCTTTCGGCATTCAAAGACAATTACAGATTGATTTTTTTGCTCGCCGGCATTCCTTCCATATTGGGCATTTTGGTGATAATTTTCGGCATAACGGAGGCTAAGAAAAATAAGGAAAGTTTGTTGAAAAAATTTCGTTTTGGCGATTTTTCAAAAAAATTTTATTTCTTTCTGGCTATAGTTTTTATTTTTACGCTTGGAAATTCAACCGATGCCTTGCTGCTGGTAAAAGCCAACGAAATAGGAATAAAAGTTGCCTTCATTCCGCTTGTTTATTTACTCACCAACGTGGTTTCCGTATTGCTGTCTATTCCAGTTGGCAGTTTATCCGACAGAGTGGGGAAAGAAAAAATTTTGATTGTCGGGTATATAATATATGCTTTGGTTTATTTTGGTTTTGGAGCTTCCAGTCATATCGTGGTAATTGCTTCACTCTTTGCCTTATATGGAGTCTATTCTGCTGCCACTGATGGCATACAGAAAGCATTTGTTTCGGACATTGTTGATGAGAATAAAAAAGGAACGGGTTTGGGGCTCTACAATGCATTATTGGGAATAACCTTGCTACCTGCCAGCCTTATAGCCGGCATACTGTACGACAAAGTAAATTCACATGTTCCTTTTTATTTCGGAGCAGTAACTGCTTTAATTGCTGCTGTTTTAATGTTTTGGTTTCAGAGAAGCTTTAAAAAGCAAGTTGTTGAATGAAAAATCAAAGATTTAATCTGATTTTTCATTTTTATGCTGTCTCCACATGTCAAAAAGAGTGCAAATCGGAAAAATCTTGTAATTTTGCAAGTTGTCGGAATATTTAAAAATCCGGTTTTCCACATTAAGCCCGAAAAACTTTAAAAGATGGTATTGAATTACATTTGGATAGGTTTTTTTCTGATTGCATTCGTTATTGCATGCATTCAACTGTTGGTTTTCGGAAATGTTCAGGTTTTTTCCGACATGCTCAATTCAACTTTCGATTCGGCCAAGTCAGGTTTTGAAATTTCATTGGGACTTACAGGCGTATTGTCGCTGTGGCTGGGTATAATGAAAGTTGGCGAACGCGGTGGCGTAATTCGATTGTTTTCTAAGGCTGTGGCGCCTTTTTTTGAAAAAATTTTTCCTGATCTTCCGAAAAATCATCCCGCTTATGGCAGCATGTTCATGAATATTGCCGCCAACATGTTGGGACTCGACAATGCGGCTACTCCATTAGGGCTAAAAGCCATGAAAGAAATGCAGGAAACCAATCCCGTAAAAGATACTGCTTCCAATCCCATGATTATGTTTCTGGTGCTGAATACATCAGGATTGACATTAATACCGGTAACCATCATGGTTTACAGGGCTCAAATGGGAGCAACAAACCCTTCCGATATTTTTCTTCCCATCCTAATTTCAACATTCATTTCCACTGTAAGTGGTTTATTTATCGTTGCTGCTTACCAAAAAATCAACATTCTGGACAAAACCGTTTTAGGAACTTTGGCCGGTTTATTTATTATTGTAGGCAGTATTTTGTATTTTTTCAGCAAAGCTACTCAACATCAAATTGCTTTGTATTCAAATTTCATTGCCAGTTTTGTACTGATTTCCATAATCATTTCTTTTATTTTGGCAGCCATGATTCACAAGGTAAATGTGTATGACGCTTTTATCGAAGGTGCAAAAGACGGATTTCAGGTAGCAATAGGAATCATACCTTATTTAATTGCCATTTTGGTTGCCATTGGTATGTTTCGTGCTGCGGGAGCTATGGATATGCTGATTCGTGGTTTCACGTGGTTTTTCGGACTGATTGGATGGAATACCGATTTTGTTGGTGCCTTGCCAACCGCTTTGATGAAACCGCTGAGCGGAAGTGGAGCACGCGGTATGATGGTCGATGCCATGAAACTATATGGGGCCGACTCGTTCGTTGGGCGGTTGTCGTGTATCATTCAAGGCTCGACCGATACAACTTTTTACATTTTGGCTGTATATTTTGGCTCAGTAGGAATAAAAAACACTCGATATGCCGTTATTTGTGGACTTTTAGCTGATTTTGCAGGTATAGTAGCTGCAATTTTAATCGGTTATCTGTTTTTTCATTAGTTTTTCTATTAGCAACTTGATATTTGATAAGTGAACAGATTTTTTTGAAAATAATTTTTCCATGAACGAGATAATTGAATATATTATTAAATTCCTGTTGGGCGACAACGTATCGGACGACATTGTTCAGAAAATCGGATATACCGACAATGAAGAGGAATTTGGTCGTTATAGACTGGTTATTTATTCTTCCGGATTTTTCAAACCGGAAATGTACGGCTCAATACATTCCATTCCATCCTTGCCATTAAAAATTTGGGACGATACTCCTTTGCTTTATGGAGAACCGGAAATAGAAGAAGTAGGAAACGTACGTATTATTCATGCCGATATAATTGCAAGCACCTATTTTCTTATTTCGCGTTACGAAGAAATGGTACGTCGTGGATGCCGCGATGTACACGGACGATTTTACGGAAAAGAATCGCTTTCCTATAAAGCCGGCTTCATTGACCGACCGTTGGTGGAAGAATACGGAAAACTTTTGCGTCAACAGTTGCGTGAATTGGGTATTGATATTCCGGAACCCGAGAAAAAAATCAAAAAAATTTTTCTAACTCACGATGTCGACCAGCTGGCTCATTACAGACGCTTTAGGGGAATGATGGGAGCCGTAGCTCGAGGTATAAAATCGCCAAAAAAACGTGCAGAAGCACGAAGAGCCATAAAAACATTTTTCAAGGGCATCCGATTCGACCCTTGGTACACTTTCCCTTGGCTTTTCAAAATAGATCAATCACTGACAGAAGCTATCGGCCAAGAACGATGCAAAACGGTTGTATTTATCAAAGCGGGAGGCGGAAATAAAAAGGAAGACAAACCAAACTCCAACCTGGCACACCCCGATTACAAAAATTTTATTCGCTACTGTAAAAGAAAAAATATTGTTATTGGCCTTCATGCAAGTTACGAGGCAGGGCGATACCCAAATCTGATTGCAGAAGAAAAAAAGAAACTCGAACATGCAGCAAAAACCAAAATTACTTACAACCGACATCATTTTCTGTGTTCGCGCGAACCGGAGGATATGGAAGCACTTATAGAGGCAGGCTTAAAGGATGACTTTACACTATCATATGCCGATATGGCGGGATTCAGGCTGGGAACTTGTCGGCCTGTTCAATGGATTAATCCGGCCACCCGACAACTCAGACCGCTGATCCTCCATCCTTTTACCATTATGGACAGCACATTGAGTGATAAGCGCTACATGAACATGAATGTATTTGACGCTTACGAATATTGCGTTCAATTGATTAACAACGTAGAAAATTACGGCGGTGAATTTGTCATTCTTTGGCACAATACTATGGTAGAAAAAAAATCGCCCTCCTATCATAGAAAATTATACAAAAACATTATCGATTTTCTGAAAACAAAGTAAGATGCAAAAAATTGCCATTGTATGCGTAACAAACGATTTGGTTACCGATCAACGCGTACACAAAACCTGCCTGACTTTGCAGAAATGCGGTTTTTTTACCATCGAAGTTGGCAGAATGTTACCTGAAAGTTTACCATTGCAACGTCCTTATGTTACAAAACGACTTAAACTTTGCTTTCGCAAAGGGCCGCAATTTTACGCTGAATATAATATCAGGCTGTTTTTTTATTTACTTTTTGCCAAAGTTGACTTGATTTATGCGAATGATTTGGATACACTTCCGGCAGCTTTCTTGGCAGCCAAAATTCGCAGAAAAAAAATAATTTACGATACTCACGAATATTTTACGGAAACACCCGAATTGGTGAATCGGCCAAAAGTTCAAGCTGTATGGGAAAAAATTGAACATTTCATATTTCCGAAACTTTCGGATATAATCACAGTAAACGATTCGATTGCAGAACTTTACAAAAAAAAATACAAAAAAAATCTGCAAGTGGTTCGCAATATCCCTCCTACTTACCTTCCTCCTCGATTGAAAACCAGAAAAGAATTGGGTTTACCTGAAGACAAACATATTTTGATACTTCAGGGAACCGGTATCAATAAAGATCGAGGAGCAGAAGAAATAGTTACAGCTATGCAATATTTACAAAACTTTATATTGCTTATTATTGGAAGTGGAGATATGCTGCCGACTCTGCAAAAAATGACAATGGAACTGCAATTGGAAGATAAAGTTATTTTTAAGCCCAAAATGCCGTTTGAAGAATTACGTCAATATACCTGCAACAGCGATTTGGGACTGGCTGTCGATAAAGATACCAACCTGAATTACCGATTTTCTTTACCAAATAAACTTTTCGACTATATTCATGCCGGCATTCCCGTGCTCGCTTCCAACTTACCGGAAATAAAAAAAATTATTAACCGTTACGATATCGGCTATTTTTTGGAAAATCACGATCCAAAAAACATTGCTTCCACCATTGAACGTATTTTTGAAAATGATGAACGCTACAAAATACTGAAAAAAAATACGGAAAAAGCTCGAAAAGAATTGTGCTGGGAAAACGAGGAAAATAATTTGCTTCAAATTCTACAGCAATATTCATAAGTACCATACAAAAATTTAAAAAATATCGATATTTGATTGAAAAACAGTAATTAAAACCACTGTTGCAATGAAGTTAAGACCATGTTTGAAATTTTTATTTTTGAAGCAAACAAGTAAAACAACTGATTAAAAATTTTATAAATCCAATGTTCGCCAACAAATTCACGGTCTGCCACTAAGTATTGAATGGTTTCTTTTCCAAACAATCGAATATAACGATTCACGATTTGAATTCTCTCTTTTGTATGGGAAATCCCTCGTTTAGGCATTAATTAAATAAAATAGCTTAGTACATGACAAAAATTGTACAAATATTTATACTATTTATTTTCAGATATTTAATAACGTGAATTTGCCCCGAACTCCACTTACTTGTTTGTAATTTTCATCAGTAAAGACGTTGCATGCAACGTCTTTACAAGAAAAATTGACGTTCGTTGGCTAAAATCTTCTAAACTCGCTCCTTCGTCGCTCAAACAAGGACGATTTTTAAACGTTTTTCTCACTTGTTTTTTCGGCTCACCGGAAAAGATCAACCCGAAGAGCTTGGCTTATATGTATTGTTTTACAGATATATAAAACAAATGTCTAAATATTTGTCATGTACTAAAAATGAATTATTTAAAAAAAATTCAGTTGGCCAAAAGAAATATCAAAAGGAAAGCTAATCGTTAAGAAATTTGCATTATCTTTGCGCAAATTAAAAAATACTCAAATGTGAAAGGCAAAAACACTGTCTTATTGATATTCACCGGCGGAACCATCAGCATGTCTGAAGACCCAACAACAGGAGCATTGCGTCCAATAGATTTTTATCGCCTGCAGGAATACCTTCCCGAACTCAAACAAACCGGAATCGAAATCAAAAGTATCCCCTTTTCACCTTTAATGGATTCGTCAGATATACAACCCGAAACATGGAAAGAAATTGCATTAATCATTGAGGAGAACTTTGATAATTTTGATGGCTTTGTGGTGCTTCATGGCACCGATACAATGGCTTATTCTGCTTCTGCACTGAGTTTTATGCTACAAAATCTTTCAAAACCGGTGATTTTCACAGGTGCTCAATTACCAATTGGCATGATGCGTTCCGATGCCAAAGAAAATTTGCTGACTGCCATTGAAATAGCAACTGCAAAAGAAAATGGTAAAGCCATTGTGCCAGAAGTCTGCATATTTTTTGAAGATACGCTTTTCAGAGGAAATCGAACCACGAAGAAAAACGCCGAACATTTTAACGCCTTTAATTCATACAATTATCCCCCTTTGGCAAAAGTTGGCGTTCATATCAAATATTTTAATTCCTATATTCACTATCCCGAATCTTTTTCCAAACTCGAAGTCAAAACCAACATTAATCCGAACATTGCCATTCTTAAGCTTTTTCCCGGAATTACACAGCAAAATGTTCATGCTACATTAAATATTCCCGAATTAAAAGCCGTCATTCTTGAAAGTTATGGCGCTGGAAACGCACCACGCCTTATCTGGTTATATGAAGAATTGAAAGCTGCCGTAGAAAAGGGGATTATTATTGTAAACAAAAGTCAGTGCAGCACGGGAACTGTAGAAATGGGCAAATACGAAACAAGCTTAAATTTGCTGAATGCAGGTGTCATAAGTGGTTACGATTGCACAACTGAAGCTCTGGTAGCCAAACTCATGCATTTACTGGGAGAATATCATTCAACAGAAATAATCAAGCACAAGTTAAGTGTCAGTCTTTGCGGTGAAATGACAGTAAGCTAAATGTGAAAATTTTATAAAGCACTCCAAAAATATACTTCAATCAAAATTTATTTTCCAAAAATCGATTTAAAGAAACCTTTTTTGGTTTGTCTGAAAGCAGGTTGTTCTCCATTCAAAGCAAAAGGATTCGCTACACTATTGGCAGCAATCATTTGATAAATCACGCCCCAATCTGGCAAACCTCCCAAATTTCTGTCATCAATGTATAGATCGGCACGTATCTTGCGCGACTCGGCATAATCGTCTCCTTCTTCCGGATAATTTTTATTAATGGCATAAAATTCCAATCCTCTCATTTTACAAAATTCTATGGCTTCCTCCAGTTCTCTGCCTTCGCGAACAGTCCAAAGAATAATTTGATGCTGAAATTCATCTTGAAGACGTTTCAGGGTTTCGATGGCAAAAGGTATTTCTTTCCCTATTTTGGGATATTCATGCGTTACTATGGTTCCATCAAAATCAACGGCAATAATCATAATAAAATCTTTTCGGTTAGAACTTTAGTTGTCTGGGAAAACTATTTTTCGGCAGGAATATTTTCTTCTTTGTCGAGCTGAAGTTCCTCAATCATTTTCATTTCAGATGGTTTACAAAAAATCAGACCGGCTGCAGCCATAGCTGCACAAAAAATAATGGATTGAGAACGAAGCAGATATGCAAAAATAACTCCCACCACAAAACCTAATCCTAAAACAATAATTCGATAGATAGAAGCTTTTTTATATTTTTCTATCCGAATACTTTTATCGGGAATAAGCAACCACTTTTTTACTTGGAAATGAAAAAGTCCAAGACTTAAGGGAATCGATAAAATAATAAACAAAATGAATGCTGAGGAAAGATTGATTGCTATAGAACTTTGAGCCTCTATACCGACATAATTTTTAAAAATAAATACATATCCCACCACTGCTGCCACAACGGCAGCCAGATAAACAGAATAATATACAAGCAAAAGTGTTTTAATTATTTTTCCTATCATACGAACTGAACAAAAAAATTTATTTATTAAACGTCTGACTGAATTCAATACGGTTTTGAATGGAGCGTCCAAGCGTAATTTCATCGGCATACTCCAACTCGTCTCCTATAGATACTCCACGAGCCAGCGTAGTGATTTTTACATGAAAGGGTTCAAGCTTACGATAAAGATAAAAGTTGGTCGTATCGCCTTCCATTGTGGTACTCAATGCCAAAATTACTTCTTTTATGCCATCATTTTCAACTCTTTGAACAAGACTGTCGATTTCCAAATCTTTAGGCCCAACGCCATCCATTGGTGAAATAATTCCGCCAAGCACATGATATAAACCCCGAAATTGCTGCGTATTTTCTATCGTAATAACATCTTTGATATTTTCTACCACACAAACTACGGATTTGTCTCTTGAAAGATTACTGCAAATATCGCAAATATCGCTATCGGAAATATTATGACAAATTTTACAATACACAATTTCCTTCCGTAGCCGAATAATGGAATTTCCAAAATTCTCCACTTCTTCTTCCGATTCCTTAAGCAGATGAAGCACCAATCGAAGAGCAGTTTTTCTACCAATACCGGGTAGTTTGGCAAACTGATGAATAGCATCTTCAAGGAGCGAAGAGGAAAATTGTTGTTGACTCATAAACAGATAATACAAACTTTCTGCAAATTTAGTAATTTTTTCCCAACAAACTAAGAGTAAGAGGGGAAGTTACTTTAAAGTTTTTTGTCTAAATTTGCCACTCGAAAATTCAAATGATAACAAGCATGTCAGGATTTGCAATTTTATTGATTATTGCCGCATATTTTTCGGTTCTACTGTTTATTTCTTTTATTGTAAGCAGAAGAAGCAAGGATAACGATGCTTTTTTTCTGGGAAATCGTAAATCGCCCTGGTGGGTTGTTGCCATCGGCATGGTGGGTTCTTCTATTTCGGGTGTAAGTTTTGTTTCTGTACCAGGCATGGTAAACAGCATTGATTTTACTTACATGCAGACAGTATTTGGTTTTTTCTTCGGCTATCTGATTATTGCCAATGTATTACTTCCTGTATATTATAAACTCAATCTTACCACCATTTATACCTATCTTGAAAATCGGTTTGGCAAGCACTCTTACAAAACCGGAGCATCTTTTTTTCTACTATCGAAAACTATTGGTGCTGCTGCTCGACTATATATTGTTGCACTGATTTTACAGAATCTTATTTTTGAAGCTTGGGGAGTCCCTTTTGAACTTACTGTTTGTGGAATCATCATACTCATTTGGCTTTACACCCATCAAAGCGGAATTAAAACCATTGTATGGACAGATACGCTACAAACTATTATTTTAATCACGGCACTGATACTCATTATTGTTGAGGTTTCCCAACAATTGAATATGGGTGTGAAGGATATTTACAGAGAACTTGTTAATTATCCCAAAACAAGAATTTTTGTTTTTGATGATTGGAATGACAAGCAAAATTTCTTTAAACAATTTTTTAGCGGTATTTTCATTGCAATAGTTATGACAGGACTTGATCAGGATATGATGCAAAAAAACTTATCGTGTCACAATTTGCAGGAGGCAAAGAAAAACATGTACTGGTACGGATTTTCTTTCGTACCGGTTAATTTTCTGTTTCTTGTTTTGGGCGCATTGCTGCTTGTTTTTTCCGCCGAAAAGGGTATTGCCTTGCCTCCATTGGGCGACGAAATTCTGCCTATGTTGGCTGCAAATTATCTTGGTCAAACAGTAATGATTTTTTTTATTACAGGTATTATTGCCGCTGCCTTTTCCAGTGCCGATTCTGCACTTACAGCCCTAACCACCTCTTTTTCGGTAGATATTTTGGGCATTCAGCATCAAGAAAGCCGAAAAGCTAATCACACACGCCGCATCATTCATGTTTGTATTTCCATATTTTTTGCAATAATTATTGTGATTTTCAAAGCTATCAACAATAAAAGCGTAATTGATGCCATTTATACTGTAGCTACCTATACTTATGGACCTTTGTTGGGAATGTATACTTTCGGACTTTTCACCAAGATGCAGGTAAAAGACAAATTCATGCCATATATTGCAGTCTTATCTCCTATTCTATGTGGATTGATGGATTATTTATTTACGCGTTACTTACATTATTCTTTCGGATACGAAATACTCATAATAAATGGATTACTTACTTTTACAGGTATGTGGATCTTCAGAAAGAAAAACATAATTTTTAACACCATAAAGTCATAAATAGAAATGGAAATACATGCGACAGAATTTATAAAAAGCAGTACTGACTACAAGGGATGTCCTGAAGGGAACTTTCCTGAATTTGCATTTATAGGGCGTTCCAACGTGGGAAAATCATCTCTCATCAATATGCTTTGTCAGCGAAAAAATCTGGCCCTTACTTCTTCGAAACCCGGTAAAACACTGTTGATCAATCATTTTTTAATTAACAAAAACTGGTATTTGGTAGATTTGCCAGGTTATGGATTTGCTCAAACCGGAAAAGAAAACCGAAAAAAACTAATAGATAATATCAATAATTATATTCTTTTTCGTGAACAACTTACATGTTTGTTTGTGTTGATTGATGTGCGTCATGAACCACAAAAAATAGATCTTGAATTTATGGAATGGTTGGGATCAAATGGAATTCCTTTTTGCATCGTTTTTACTAAAACCGATAAACTTTCAGCATCGAAAATCGACGAAAATATTGAAAATTACAAGCAAAAAATGTTGGAAAATTGGGAACAGTTGCCTCCATTTTTTAAAACCTCCTCACATAAAAAAATCGGTAGAGAAGAAATATTAAATTTTATCGATAAAATAATCGAAAGCCTGAAAGTGCAATAAAATCTCTGCACTTAACAAAGAAAAGAGGTTAAAAAAACATATTACCTTTTCAAAGTTCTTTCTATGTATCTTTTATCTTCCTTTTCTTTTAATGTTTGTCTTTTATCATAAAGCTTCTTGCCTTTTACCAAAGCAATTTCCAATTTTGCCAAACCTCTTTCATTGATAAAAAGTTTTAAGGGAACGATAGTATTACCACTTTCTTTTACTGCACGTTGAAGTCGTTTCAATTCCTGCGCTTTCAACAATAATTTACGGTCTCTTCGAGTTTCATGGTTATTGTAGCTACCAAAAAAATAGGGAGCTATGTGCATATTTTTAACCCATAATTCATCATTAATAAATGTGCAATATGTATCGGATAGACTTGCCTTGCCACTTCTAATAGATTTAATTTCTGTTCCAAACAATTGAATACCGCTAATATAACGATCTAAAATTTCGTATTCAAAAGTGGCACGTTTGTTCTTAATCACTATATTGGATGTTTTATGCATCGCATTAAAATTTTTGACAAATAATTGTTGTTTACAACTTCTAAAACAAACAAGAAAAAATTGGGAATTCAAAATTACATATAATTCTTTTAATCACCATCAGATGCACAAAACAATCAGATTATTCTGTTTTAAAACATATTTTTTAAACAGATAAATATTCTGATTTAACCTAAATTTGTGCATTCAGAAACTATAAAAAACTTACTTAATATGACTCAACAGGAATTAAAATCAGCTTTTGAAAAAATTTACGGTCAGCCTGCGGATGCAGTTTATTTTGCTCCGGGAAGGGTAAATTTAATTGGTGAACATACCGATTATAATGGCGGTTATGTTTTCCCTTGTGCACTTAGTTTTGGAACTTATCTGCTCATTCGTAAAAATGGCGGAAATACAGTTCGTTTCCATTCTTTGAATCAGCCGAATGCCGTAGAAGTTCCTTTGGAAAAATTAACTACTCGACTCGAAAATTCGTGGGCAAATTATCTGATTGGTGTTTTTGCGCAATTTATCAAAAAAGGTGTCAAAATCGATGAAGGTTTTGATATATTGATTTGGGGTGATGTGCCAACCGGTGCCGGATTGTCTTCTTCTGCTTCATTGGAAGTCGTTACGGCTTACGCATTGAATGATCAACTGGGAACGGGATATGACCGCACAGAATTGGCTCTGATGTCGCAAAAGGCAGAACATGAATTTGCCCTTGTAAATTGTGGCATTATGGATCAGTTTGCTGCTGCGCAAGGGAAAAAAGATCATGCCATTTTCCTGAATTGCGACACACTGGAATTTGATTTGGTTCCCGTAAAATTAAATGGTATTAAAGTTCTGATTTCCAATACACACAGCCCCCATAAGCTGGATTCCGGAGCTTATAACCAACGCGTTGCCGAATGTAAAAAAGCAGTTGAGCAATTGAATAAGGTTCGTTCAATAAAATATCTGGCCGAACTGACGGAAGAAGAATTTAAAAAAATAGAATCGGCGATTACCGACGAGACGGCAAAAAAACGTGCTCGCCACGTTGTGAGCGAAGTTCAACGCACCAAAGATGCGGTAAAAGCTTTGAGAGCCGGCGATATTCTCCAGTTTGGAAAATTAATGAATGCTTCTCATGTTTCTCTTCGCGACGATTACGAAGTTACCGGCCCTGAACTCGATACGATGGTAGAAGAAGCTTGGAAAATAGATGGCGTGATAGGTTCACGAATGACCGGCGGAGGCTTTGGAGGATGTACCGTTTCTCTGGTAAAAGATGAAGCGATCGACACTTTTATTAAAAATGTGGGAGCCGCTTATGAAGCAAAAATCGGAATCAAACCCGAATTTTATATTGCCGAAATAGGTGATGGCGCTTGTCGATTGAGCTGATTTATTTTCAATCAAAACAAAAACCTAATATTTATTGAAATGATTTATGATATTTCAATAACTGCAATTTAAACAGGAGTTAGACATGAAAAGCGAGGAATCTTCACAAATAACAGTTCACGGTAAAACAGTAAAACTATTTACTTTAACTAATAAAAACGGGATGTCATGCAGCATCACCAACTTTGGAGCAAAAGTGGTCAAGCTTTTTGCTGCCGATAAAGAAGGAAAATTTGAAGATGTGGTGTTGGGTTTTGATACATTAAACGAATGTATTGAACGCGAACCTTACTTCGGAGCTGTTTGTGGTCGCTTTGCCAACCGAATTAAAGATGGCAAATTCGTTCTCGATGGCGTTGAATATCATTTGCCCATCAACAACGGAACAAATTCTCTTCATGGCGGCATTCATGGCTTCAATGAAAAAATCTGGGAAGTTAAATCGGTTGACAATCAAGAAATTATTATGGAATATCTGTCGGTAGATGGCGAAGAAGGTTATCCAGGCAATCTCACGGTAAAGGTAACTTATTTTCTTTCGGACAACAACGAGTTAAAAATTCATTACGAAGCCGTAACCGATAAAGCAACGGTCATCAATCTGACCAATCATTCCTATTTCAATCTCAAAGGAGCCGGCAACGGAACTATTCGCAACCACATATTACAGTTGAATGCCGATTTTTACACCGTACTGGACGATTCTTTTGCGCCGACAGGAGAAATTCGTCCCGTAGAAAACTCGGCTTTCGATTTTCGTCAACCCACTGTAATTGAACAGCGGATTGATGATGAGGCTTTTGCTCCGGGAAGAGGATTAGACAACAATTGGGCTATTCGGAAACATCATACAGGAGAAATGGTTGTAGCCGGATTTCTGTACGAACCTGAATCGGGCAGAAAAATGGAAGTCATGACAACACAACCGGGAGTGCAGGTTTATTCGGGCAACTGGATAGACAAACAAACGGGGAAAAACGGAAAAGTCTATGAAAGTCAACATGCCATTTGTCTCGAAACGCAAGGATTTCCCAATTCAGCCAATGTACCCTTCTTCCCCACTCCCGTATTACGTCCCGGACAAAAATACGATGAGTGGTGTATTTACAGATTTTCGGCGGAATAAGGAAGGGAAAATAAATTATATTTTTCCTGTAAGTCGATGCTTTTCAAATCATAGGGAAACATTTTAACGACAGAAATTAGAGAGAATTTTTTCTAATTTCTGTCGTTTATGGCTCACATGGAAAAATATGAGTTTGTAGAAAAAGAGAAGTATCTTTGTGAAAAAATACTTTTTATATGTCCACTTACGAACAGCTTGAGGCACTTGCCCGTTACATTCTTCCGAAAGAGATATTAGACGATTTTGATATTGTTGGAATTGAACCCAAATTACTCATTAGCCAATTTAAAGGGAAAGTCAAACTTACAAGAACTGTTCCATAGGCCGGAAAATCATGTTCGCCTTTTTTATTTAAAGCGATTTACAGAAGCAGTTTGTTGTTGATTTTTTTCAAAATATGCACCAATGGCAAAAGTTTTATATCTAAGTGTGTAGATAAAGTTTTCTGCGTTTTTCTCTGCAAAATGAACATTCTAAACAGCGACATAAGATTATAGGCTATCATCACAAAATTAAAGACGAAAGTGCTTTCCTTTAATTTTTGACGAACAATAACGATTCTACGTGGTTTTTCAAACATTTGTTACAAAAAAATCATTCCACCACATGGTGTTATTTCTTTGTTTGTAAGGATATACCAAAGTTCACACACGTTTTTTTCTATTGCTACTCATAAGAGTTTCCTATAAAATTAAAACTTTTTTTCCTATTGCGAACTCTAAGTTTATCAAAACGACATGAGTAAGTACATGGAAAGTTTTGAAGTTATTCATCTTTCAATAAATGTTTCTAAAAAATTAGGCTGTCAGCCATTGCAAGTCTTTTCGCAGTTGTTCCAAGTTTTTTCTAAGTCGTTTAATTACAAAGTTATTAAAAAGGAAAGTAAGACTGCTCTTGATAATTTGGTTGGGTAAATGCTTTACTTTGGAAATTTCTACCACACGATTCAATTGAGCGGCAGCAAAATGTACAGATATTTTTCCCATTGAATTGCGTTTAATCCGGGTAAAGACGTAGCATGCTACGTCTCATATACAACATCCAAAAGTGTTATTGCAATGATAGAATGGAACGCATGATCTGAATTGGGGGAATGCGCGTTTGTTTCCCTATTGAATTGCGTTGCAACATGTGTTGTTAGAATGATGGATTGGAACAGGAAAATGTACTGTGTTCGATGTATGACAAAACCATTATTTTTTCTCTATTGAGGTTTCAAATTTTACAGCAAACATAAATTGTTAATTTTTTATAAAAAATATTTTGATTTTAAACCTTGACTTGATTCATAAGTCAAATTATAAAATTTAAAGAAAATAAGAATTTTAAAAACAAAAGTTTATGAAAAAGATTTTAATTTTGATGGTTAGTGCTTTATTTTTGATAAGTGTGGCAGGTCATGCTCAAAATCAAAAAAATGTTTCTGACAAAGAAGGGAAAAAAAGTGAAATGAGACAAAATGCATCACAAAGAATGTCAGCTGAAAGTCGTGCAGAATATTGGGCTAAAGAGCTGAATCTTACCAATGAAGAAAAAGCAAAAATTGCAGAATTGTTTAAAAAACAGGATGAAACAAGAATGCAACATCAGGCAGAAATGCAAAAATCAAGAGATGAACATCGGGCATTCATGGAAAGTCAACGAAAAGCAAATGATGCCGAAATGGAAAAAATCATTGGAAAAGAAAAATTTCAGAAATACGATTCTATTCGTATGGCAAGAATGCAGACAATGAGAAACAGAATGAGGAATCGATAATTTTTTTCTAAAAGTTTTTAATAAGAATCTTGAATTTTGGCTCAAAATTTGTTAGACATTGAAAAAAAAGATTGTGTTGAAGTATATAGGTAATTTTTAAGGTAACGAGGCTGTCTAAAGAATAGGATAGCCTCTTTTTTTTAATTCATCAGAATATAATTTATTTTTTAATGGTCTGATGGAACCCACATGTCTGAATACGTGTTTGTGTATCTAATACATGTGGGTTTCATAATATACAACACAATTTTTTGGGGAAATTTTTTCAACCAATAGAAAATTTATTCCTTTTAAAGCAGACTGAAAATTTTTCAAAAAGTTGTAACTTTGCAGGCTAAAAACAAGTAATAAAGAATTTATCTATCGTATTCAAAATGAGTTTTCAAGAAGAAATTCGACGCAGAAGAACATTTGCCATCATCAGTCATCCCGACGCCGGAAAAACCACCTTAACAGAAAAACTTTTGCTTTTTGGAGGAGCTATCCATGTTGCCGGTGCCGTGAAATCGAATAAAATCAGAAAAACGGCAACTTCAGACTGGATGGAAATAGAAAAACAGCGTGGAATTTCTGTAGCTACTTCCGTAATGGGATTTGATTATCAGGATTACAAAATTAATATTTTGGATACACCGGGTCATCAGGATTTTGCTGAAGATACTTACAGAACGCTTACGGCCGTCGACAGCGTGATTATAGTGATTGACAACGCCAAAGGGGTAGAGGAACAAACGCGCAAATTAATGAATGTGTGCCGGATGCGCAAAACGCCGGTCATGATTTTTGTCAATAAAATGGATCGTGAAGGCAAAGACCCATTCGATTTGCTCGATGAGCTGGAATCGGAACTCGATATTCACGTTCGTCCTTTGAGTTGGCCTATCAATCAGGGTTTTTCATTTAAGGGAGTTTATAATATCTACGAGGAAAATCTTCAGCTTTACACCCCCAATAAGCAAACTATCAGCGAATCCGTTGAGATTTCGGATATTGACAGTGAGGAGCTGGAAAAGTTCATTGGAGAGAAAGATGCACGCCAACTGAGGCAGGATTTAGAACTCATACTGGGAATATATCCGGCTTTCGACAGGGAAAAATATCTGTCGGGAGAGTTGGCTCCGGTTTTTTTTGGCAGCGCTTTGAACAATTTCGGAGTGAAGGAATTGTTGAATTGCTTCGTGGAAATAGCTCCTTCTCCGCAACCCGTTCAGGCTCACGAGAGAGTTGTAAATCCTTACGAGGAAACTTTTTCGGGTTTTGTTTTCAAGATTCACGCCAATATGGATCCCAATCATCGGAGTTGTATTGCTTTTGTGAAAATTTGTTCGGGAAAATTTGAACGAAATGTCAATTACAAGCATATTCGACAGGGAAAAATGTTGCGTTTTTCAAGTCCAACTGCTTTTATGGCACAAAAAAAGGAAATTGTGGACGAAGCTTACTCCGGCGACATTGTGGGATTGCCCGATAATGGAAATTTTAAAATTGGCGATACGCTGACCGGTGGAGAAGATCTCCATTTTAAAGGATTACCGAGTTTTTCGCCCGAAATGTTCAATTATCTCGAAAATGCCGATCCGATGAAAACCAAACAATTGGAAAAAGGGATTCGGCAACTGATGGACGAAGGCGTAGCACAACTTTTTACCAGCGAATTTAATCGAAGAAAAATAGTGGGAACAGTCGGGCAGTTGCAGTTTGAAGTAATTCAATACCGATTGTTGCACGAATACAACGCGCAATGCCGTTGGGAGCCGATTTCCTTATATAAGGCGTGTTGGATAGAAAGCGATGATGCTGAACAGCTCGAAGCCTTCAAGAAACGAAAAGCGCAATTTATGGTGAAAGACAAAGAAGGCCGCGATGTATATCTCGCCGAGTCGCCCTATATTTTGCAAATGGCTCAACGCGATTTTGATCATATCAAATTCCATTTTTCTTCCGAATTTTAATTTCTATTTCAACTAAGAAAGATGGAATTTGCGTAGAAAAATTAGGCTTCTCCGCCTCCAAATCCCATAGGAAAAGGGGGAATAAAAGAATTTTCATCAATTTTTATTTTTCCGTTTTGCTGTTCATATTTTGCAATATTCTCCTGCAGTGCATACAATAACCTTTTGGCATGTTCGGGGGTGAGAATGATGCGTGATTTGACGGGAGCTTTGGGTAATCCGGGCATAATGCGAATAAAATCGAGCACAAATTCGGAAGAAGAATGTGAAATAATAGCCAGATTGGAATAGATACCTTCTGCCACTTCAGCAGAAAGTTCTATATTGATTTGATTTTCATTGTTTTCCATTGTCTTATATTTTAATTAATTTATTTTTCACCTTTGTTGAAACCGCGTTGCAAAAGTAGCAAAATATTTATGTGTGTGAAGAAACTATTTTAGCATTCTATGTACTAAAGAGAGAAAAAATTGTATAATCCAGCAAATGAATTATTTATTGTCCAGTTGTCCGAAAACGCGTTTCAGTAATGTTGTAGTGCGGGCTGCAGGGTCCGTGCGAATGGAATTTTCAGTTTCTGCCATTTTAGTAAACAATGCACTCAATGCCTTGTCGGTAACATATTGATCCAATTGGGTGTTAACAGGTTTCAGAGAAGCAAGTTTACCCAAAGTAGAATTGGCTGCGCTGTTGTAGGCATTTATCAGCAAATTCCATGTTTCTGTAGTTGAAACATCACCTACCAATGGTTTCTTTAGCGATGCCTGAACTTTAGGTAGAAAAAGATTTTTCAATTCCGTTGAAGTAGTTTTTTGCAAATATTGCGTTGCTGCATTGCTTCCGCCCAGCAAAATACCCATTGCATCTGAAATAGTCATGTCCTGAATCGCTTTTTTAAACACAGGACCTGCTTCTTTTACTGCATCTTCTGCCGAACGATTGATGGACAGAATGGCTTTGTCGACCAAAGCTTTGCCTCCGGGTATCAAACTGATATTTTCTACAATCGTTTGAGCTTCTTCAGGCAACAGTAATTTAAATGCCTGATTACCATAAAAGCCATTTTCTATACTTAAATCGGATACCGCTCTTTCCGTTCCCAATAACAAAGCATTTTTTATACCCGCAATGTTTTCTTTGTCGGTGGTTGGAATAGATAATGTTCCTGAATTGGAAACACCCTGCATAAGAACATTACATGAAGTAAGGGAAATACAAATGAAGCTAAATAAAATAAATTTTGTTGTTCTCATCGCTTTATTGTTGCAAAATATTTAATTTTCATTTTTAAGAAGGTAAATATACGCTATTTTTTGATATTTTAAGTACGTATATAAACAAAATTAAAAGAACATTTTATAACTTTGCAGAAAATGTAAAAAGAGGAATTTCTAACAAATTATCAATCTTAATTATAAAGAAAATGAGTAGAATAGAAAAAATCGTTGCTCGCGAAGTATTGGATTCAAGAGGAAATCCAACTGTAGAAGTAGATGTAATGCTCGAATCGGGCGTTATGGGAAGAGCTGCTGTTCCGTCCGGAGCTTCTACGGGAGAAAATGAAGCCATTGAGTTGCGTGATGGCGATAAAAAACGCTATCTGGGAAAAGGCGTACTGAAAGCCGTTTCGAACGTAAATAACATTATTGCACCTTCATTAATTGGTATTTCTGCATTGGATCAGCGTACTATTGACAAGAAAATGATTGAGCTCGATGGTACGAAAACAAAGTCGAATTTGGGTGCAAATGCCATTTTGGGAGTTTCTTTGGCTACTGCAAAAGCTGCTGCAGCTTATCTCGATCTGCCGCTTTACCGATATATTGGTGGTGTAAATGCTTTTGTTTTGCCGATTCCAATGATGAACATTATCAATGGAGGTTCGCATTCTGATGCTCCCATCGCGTTCCAGGAATTTATGATTCGCCCGGTTGGTGCTCCTTCTTTCCACGAAGGTTTACGAATGGGAGCCGAAGTGTTTCATTCACTGAAAAAAGTGTTGCACGACCGTAATCTGAGCACTGCTGTTGGCGATGAAGGCGGATTTGCCCCAACTTTGAAAGGTACGGAAGATGCGCTGGAATCTATTATAACAGCTATTGAAAAAGCCGGTTACAAACCCGGACAGGATGTAATGATTGGATTGGATTGTGCTTCGTCCGAATTTTACGAAAACGGTATTTATAATTACACCAAATTTGAAGGAGCAAATGGCGCCAAACGTACTTCTGAAGAACAGGTTAAATACCTCTCAGAATTGGTCAGCAAATATCCGATCGATTCTATTGAAGACGGTATGAGTGAAAACGACTGGGAAGGCTGGAAACTATTGACCGAAAAACTTGGAAACAAGGTTCAGCTGGTTGGGGACGATTTGTTTGTTACCAATGTAGAATTTTTGAAAAAAGGTATCGAAATGGGTTGTGCCAATTCCATTCTTATCAAGGTAAATCAGATTGGAACATTGTCCGAAACCTTGGATGCTATAGAAATGGCTCATCGTGCCGGATATACAACAGTAACTTCTCATCGTTCGGGTGAAACGGAAGATGCTACCATTGCCGATATTGCTGTAGCAACCAATTCCGGTCAGATCAAAACCGGTTCTTTGAGCCGTTCAGACCGTATGGCCAAATATAACCAACTGCTTCGTATCGAAGAAGAATTGGGAGACTTGGCTGTTTATGGCTACAAAAAAGTTACAAAAAAATGACAGTATAAATTGTCAGTTTTTTGTTTTTAAATCAAGAACCACCTGTCAAAAAGGTGGTTTTTTGTTTTAGTAACAAAATTTTTCTAAAAAATCTGAGGTCTTTCTGTTAATTCCCGTTAAGCTGCAAAACTCTGTGTTAAATTTCGACAAATAGCTATATCACTTTGTGTTATGGAATGTATTTTGTATACTTTAGCAGTGAAAAATTTGTTTAAGAATATTTTTTCAGAAAAATCAATTTAAATCTAAAAAACGAAAAGTATGGAAGCATCGAAAAGAAAAAAAGCGTTAGGCCTATTCTTGTTGGTGGTAGTAGTGAGTGTGGCAACAAATGTGACAACCAATTACTTTACCAATAAACATGAGAAAGATAATTTTAAACGAGAATTGCAGTATCCGACAGCTTATGCAAAATTTTCCAATGTGAAGAGTGGTGTGGAAACCGATTTTACATTGGCAGCTGAACTTACGATTCATTCGGTAGTACACGTAAAAACACAATCAAAAGCAAAAATGGCTTTTAGGGAAGATCCCTTTTTTGAATTTTTCTTTGGCCGTCCTCGCTATTATCAAGAACCGCCTATGGTAG
>ERZ795046.697-NODE-697-length-39151-cov-14.715904_pt1 | contig 39151 bp, 30 predicted proteins | sample MGYA00375130_ERZ795046 | MGnify/ENA primary metagenome ERZ795046 (study PRJEB30175, sample SAMN05720202) | activated sludge metagenome | isolation source: anaerobic digester from wastewater treatment plant | place: Japan | collected 2015-05-15 ...
GGCTGGGCCACATATATGTGGTATATCCACCCTTCTTCTCATTCTCTTTAAGTAAAGTATAGTCAGGAACCTCCAGCCACATTCCTGCGTAATCAAGCTCTCCACTTATAAGCTTCATCACCATAGTCTCCCTAGAGAGAGTCACCACAACATTAAGTTTATCTATATATGGTAACTGGTTTCCTGCGGTATCAACTGCTGCAAAATACGGATTTCTTGCATAGACCGCTCCAGTTGTTGTTTTCTTCTGAAGTACCCAGGGATGTATCGTTGGACAATTAACATCCTGCTGAGAAGGAGTTATATCATTATGGAAAGCAAAGCATTTATACCAGGCATCAAAACCCTCCTGCTTTGCTATCTTATCTGCATCGGGATTATACTTTATATGCCACTTCTTCAGGTAATGTTTAGGTGCGAAAAAGTTCTGTTGCATAGAACCAAAGTACCCCAAGATTGATAAAATCGGTTTATATGGAACAGCGAATCTGATACGAACTGTATAATCATCGATCTTCTCAAATTTTGCCGGTTTCCCTCCAGGTGTCCACTGTTGTGAAGGAATAGGGTTAAGCTCTTTGTTGTTAGCGATATCATTCCACCAGAAGAGTATATCATCCACGGTGAAAGGCTCACCATCTGACCACTTCATCCCTTCTCTCAGATAAAGGGTAATTGTCTTTGCATCTCTAGAAAATTCATACCCCTTTGCCAGGAAAGGTATAACCTGCTGTGTATTCTTATCTATCCAGTATAGATAGGGAATTCTTATGTGAGCTCCACCATCATTGTTCCAGCTATTGGGTTCAGCAGCAGGAGCCCACAGCTCTCCCCCGTACTTACCTATTTTTTCTATAGGTGCTACCACCAGTGGCTCTTTAGGAAGTCTCTGGTCTACTGGAGGAAGTTTCCCCTGCTTTACAAGCTCAGCCAAATCTGGTGACTCACTGAATTTTGTTATTTTTTTACCTGTAGCCTTCTGATAATCTGAAGGAGTAGCATAGTATTTGGCAGAAGGCATTTTTTCAGCTGAGAAAGCAGGTATAATACCAACAACCATGCTCAAAATCACCAGTAAAGACATTAAAACCGCCCAAAATTTTTTCATACTCCTCACTCCCTTCAAGAATTTTATTAATACTTCTTGCCTGCCCTTATACAGGCTTACAGCTTTTCATCACCTCCTTCCTGATATCCAGATTTTCAAAAGCTCTAACCACACCTGTTCTAACTATAGTATATTCCATCTGCGTTTTCTGTCAAGAAGTGATGGACAAAATAAATGCCGTAACGCGTGACGGGAATCATCCCCCTCCCTCGATGGGAGAGGCGGGGTGAGGGTGAAAATAATGCCCCCACCTCTATCCTCCCCCAAGATGGGGGAGGAAGAAAAGGGTGGTGACTTCTATATTTTTTAACCACCGGGCAAGAACCCCGTGAACCTAGGGATGGAGGACCTTGCTCACCAGTATCTCCTCGCTATCAAAACTCTCTGCCAGTGCAATAAAACCATAAGTATTGGCAAGCCCAATATAATTAGGTCCCAATAAATCCATATCTGAGGATATTATAGACGATTGTCCATAAAATTGAAGGTTCAAGAAACTACCCGTCATCATCGGATTAACAGCATACTTAAACAGTTTTTGTTTTGCAGTGGCAGACCACGAACTATTTAACCAGTCTTCTTGCTGCTCATAACTCCAGGATGACGGATTGGCAGATGGCTGTACCAGAATATCAGCCCCCTGTTCTTTTAATTTTTCCAATACATCCTGTTGAAACGCATCAAAACATATAGCAATGCCTATCTTTCCCATAGGGGTATCAAACACCCTGATCTCTGAAATATCGGCAGGTTCAACATCAAGACCATACGGACCTTCAAGGTCTATAAGATAGACCTTCTTCTGTCTACCTATAATTAATCCATCAGGTCCGAAGAGATATGAGATATTATACACGTTATTATCTCTAGGCTTTAAAGATATATATCTGCCATTCTCTATCTCATAATCAGGTAGGAGGATAGAACCGGCAACGATATATACCCCATACTTTTTCGCCATATTTGAGAATGTATCGAAATATATCTTTGCCATATTTTTTGATCTACACAAAAACATCGCCCTTGTCCAGCTGGTTCGATAAAGTATCTTTCTTATACCTATCGATACAGGATACTTCTTTATAGCCTTCTTAATACCCTCCTCCAATGTTTGTGAATCACTAATGATGTTATCCATTCCTTCTAAGACCAGCATTGTTCCGATATCTTCCGGGAAAACAACCAGTGCATCATATCTCGGATCAATTTTATTTTGTATCTCATTCATTATTGAGTCTATCTTCGCTTTAAAATTCTCTACATGGGTAAAATCGTAAGGATTCAATTTAAACTGCACGGCTACCAGTTGAATGAATTCATTGTCCTTTTTCACAGTATAGACCTCCTCAATACTATAATAATTTTTATAAGACCCGGAAGATATCAAAAGAAGAATAAGCAGGGCAGATAAAACTGCCAGCACAAAAAAAGTTTTTCTCCCCTCCATATTGAGCTTATTCACATCCTTAATTCCTCCATAATGACTGTACTTTAAAAGTATTTTACTACACATAACATATAGGGGAAAGGGAGAGACCTTGTATTCTCAGTAACTTACATATATAATTTCAGTAAATTGATAGATGGAGGACAGGTATGACACATAGAGAGAGATTATTAAGATGCCTTAAAGGAGAAGCAGTCGACAGGGTTCCTGATTTCGAGTTTGGAGCGTGGGATCAGACGATAGAAAGATGGCACAACGAAGGTCTGCCTGCAGACTACAGAGGAACTGATGCAGCGATAGATTATTATTTCCATACCGATAACACTGAATATGGTCCAATGCCGCATGTCCGAGTTGGATTATTACCTGGATTTGAATATAAAATTCTTGAAGAAAAGGAGACTCATCTTATAGTTCAGGATGGCGATGGGGCTACAGCTGAGATAATGAAGCCAGAATATGGGGCATCCATCCCCAAATATCTGAGATTTGCTATAGAAACCAGAAAGGACTGGGAAAAAATCAGAGATGAGAGGCTGAATCCAGATGATCCGAGGAGGATTCCACCAAATATAGACGAACTATGTAAGCTTACATTTGATGCAGACTATCCAATATTTTTATCCTGTGGCTCACTCTATGGCTGGCTCAGAAACTGGATGGGGGTTGAGAATCTTTCTGTAGCGTTTTATGATGACCCTGAATGGGTGGAAGAGATGATGGAGCACCTGACCATACTTATGATAAAGGTTTATGAGAAGATAGCAGGAAAGTGCAGAGTAGATATGGGGCTGTGGTGGGAGGATATGTGCTATAGACAGGGTCCACTTATTTCTCCAGCCATGTTCAAAAAGCTTATGGTCCCCAGGTATAAAAGGGTAACTGATCTCCTGAGAAGGGAATGTGGATGCGAGTTCCATATGCTAGATTGTGATGGGAATATAAATCAGCTCGTAGGTTTATGGCTTGAGGGGGGAATAAACGTTATGTTCCCGCTAGAGGCTGCCCATACCGATGCCTATAAGATATCGGATGAGTTTGGTAAAAGAGTTGCCCTGAGGGGTTACTTCGATAAAAAAGCACTTATAGCCGGCAGAGAGGCTATAGATAAGGAATTTGAGAGGATTACTCCCCTCTTCAGGAGAGGAGGATTCATACCACATACAGACCATAGAGTTCCCCCTGATGTATCGTGGGAGGACTACAGGTATTACAGGATGAAAAAATGCGAATTTATAGGGAAGGAGTATAGAGAGGGGGACCAGGAAACGGAAGAGGCGAGAAAATTTAAACCTACATTCCTCGCATAAAACCGCGTGCTGTTAAATTCCTCAAGGAGGATTTTATATGAGTTCCTATGAAAATATTATAGATAATGCCATCTCATGGGCAAAGAATGAAGAGGATATTCGAGCCTTGCTCATTGTTGGATCAAGGGCAAGAGAGTATTATCCTGCAGATGAATGGTCTGATCTGGACCTAGTTATTATCACCAGGAACCCGAAGGTCTATATACAGGATACGGGATGGATAAAACTTATATCAGAGCCAGAGATTACCTTCATAGAAGGTACGGCTGTTGGTAATGAACTGGAGGTAAGAGTTTTATTTGATGGTGGATTGGACGTAGATTTTGCAATAGTCCCATTAGATATTTTTGTAAGGAATATAAATGTGTTCTCCCCTGTAGCGACAAGAGGGATAAAGGTATTAATAGATAAGGAAGGAATATTTTCTAATCTGAATTTAAACAGGGAGAAGGTTCAGCATAAAATACCTTCTGGTTTTGAGTTTACAAATCTTATAAATGACTTCTGGTATCACTCTGTGTGGACAACAAAAAAGCTCCTGAGGGGAGAGATATGGACAGCCAAGTTATGCTGTGATGTATATATGAAGAATACACTGTTAAGGATGATAGAATGGCATTCTCTATCCAGGAATAACTGGGATTATGACGTCTGGCATAGCGGAAGATTTCTGGAACAGTGGGCAGATCCACGTATTATAGAAGGACTGAAGAAAGCTTATGCTTACTATGACAAAAAGGATATAGAAAGAGCTCTGCTGGAAACAATGAATCTCTTCAGGATGATAGCGACAGAAACCAGCGAGACCCTAGGATATAATTATCCAGAAAACGAGGATAGATATGCAACTGAACTGGTCAGGAAGTTACTGGGTAAAGATTTTTTACGCAGGGAGGATGTCACCTGATGGATAATATAGATAGACTTATCCATAGGTATATGGAACTCAAAACATTTCCAGGTGGAGTCTTACTGACAGGGGACGATAAAGAGATTCTCATAGAAAAGGCTTACGGTTACAGAGCCATATTCCCTGAAAAAGAAGAAAATTCTGCAGACACAATCTATGATCTTGCCAGTCTCACAAAGGTTATAGCCATTGTCCCTGCTGTTATGAGACTTCTGGAAGAGGGGGAGATACGATTGTGGGATACAGCAGAGAGATTCCTGCCTGAATTCTCCAAAGAGAAGAAAAGAGAGGTGAGGATATTCCACCTTCTCACCCATACCTCAGGTCTTCCGCCATATTCCAACGCATGGAGGTATAGCAAAAACCCAGAGGAGTTAAAAGAGGAATTATTAAAAACAGAACTCCTCTATGAAACAGGTTCAAATACAGTCTATTCCTGTCTCAACTTTATATTTTTACGCTACATCATAGAGAAGATCATACAGGATTCAATAAATGATTACCTGAAGGAGAACATATATTCTCCTCTGGATATGAGAGATACCTGCTATTTACCTGAAGAAAAAGAGAGGATAGCCCCTACCTGTCAGAGAGATGGGGAGATACTGAGAGGGAAACCTGATGATGAGCTGGCTTACTATCAGAGAGGGATAAGTGGAAATGCCGGATTATTCTCCACAGCCAGAGACATCTATAAATATGCAAGGTCACTTATAAATCCAGACTACAGTATCTTCTCCCCCTATACCATAGCTCTCTTTACAAGAGAACATATATCCTTCAAAGATGAAAAGAGGGGGCTGGGATGGATGATAAAGAGTATATCTTCTTCCTGCGGAGACCTCTTCAGTAACAGGTCTTTCGGTCATACAGGGTATACCGGGACAAGCGTCTGGGTAGACCCGGAGAGAAATATTATTGTTATCTTTCTCTCAAACAGGACACACCTCTCTAGGAAAGTGGTTTCACTTCCCGACAGGAGCATCACATCTCCGGAGGATAATTCAGAGAAGATGATAGAGTTTCGTCCAAGGCTCCATAATACAATTATGGCTTCTTTAAGAGGCTAAGATACTCTCGATCCTAGTCAGCTCCTCCTCCGAGAGGTCAAGGTTCTTAACAACACCAGCATTATCTTCTATCTGAGAGACCTTACTTGCCCCAACAATCACAGTGGCGACTGTATTATGTCTCAATATCCAGGACAGTGCGAGCTGTGACATAGTCTGACCACGTAATTTTGCTATCTCTGTCAGTCTCTTTACCTTCTCAATCCTCTCAGGGGTAATGTCACTCTCCCTCAAAAATATCCCAGATTTTCTTACCCTGGAATCTTCTGGGATACCTTCCAGATATCTTTCTGTAAGTAATCCTTGAGCCAGCGGAGAGTAGATAGCAGCACCCATTCCCAACTCATCCAGAGTACCGAGAAGGGTCTTTTCTATATCTCTGGCAAACATATTATATCTCACCTGATTAACTATAAGCCTTACCCCCATAGATCTGAGAGCATCATAAGCAGCTCTTGTTTGTTCTGAGTTGTAATTTGATATGCCAACATACAGGGCTTTCCCCTGACGAATAGCCTGATATAATGCCTCCATAGTTTCTTCTATCGGTGTCTCAGGATCAGGTCGGTGCGAGTAGAATATGTCAACATAATCAAGATTCATCCTTTTTAAACTCTGATCAAGACTTGCTATAAGATATTTCTTTGAACCCCATTCTCCATAAGGTCCATCCCACATTCTATACCCTGCCTTGGTCGAAATTATCAGCTCGTCTCTATATGACTTCAGGTCAAACTTCAATATCCTTCCAAAATTCTCCTCAGCAGAACCAGGGGGAGGACCATAGTTATTGGCAAGGTCAAAATGGGTAACTCCCAGGTCAAAAGCCCTTGTTACAATTGAACGCATATTATCAAAAGAATCTCCGTACCCAAAATTATGCCAGAGTCCAAGAGAAATAGCAGGAAGTTTCAACCCGCTCTTTCCACATCTTCTATAAAGCATCTCTGAATATCTATTTGAATCAGCCATATACATGTTTCAGCACCTCCTCACACATCTATTATCACTTTGGCTTTCCAAATTTCATTGAGCTTATCATACTCTATCCTGAAATCATAATAAGTTACTGCCTTCACTCCATGCTCTATAGTATGCCTGTTATGGTCAAAACTCTCTCCATAAATCAGTCCTTCCAGAGAGTTATTGTCTATGTTTACACTAAATCTTGAAGCCAGTACTCTTTTTACCTCCCAGAAGTATATGAGTTCATTAAGCCAGCGGATAAATAAATCTTCCAGGTCTTCTCCGGAGACAGCTAATTTATACTCATCCAACGGTCTTACTTTTGTAATATCGGTAAGTATAGAGAATAAACCTTCACTAGCATTCTCAAAAAGCTCTTCTACGGTTTTACCGTATGCGATCAGACCTATATCAGCTGTATGTTCTACCAGTTCAAATTTCATCCTCTAATTCATTCTCAACCAGGGCTGCACTCTGCACATAATCACCATCGTCCAGAGACATTATCTTCATCCCCACACCATTATTTCTACCAATCTGTCTTATACCTTTTACTGCAATTCTGATGGTCTTTCCTAAAGCGGTCACTATTACTATCTCATCATCTTCCCCCACCTTGAGTATATCAGCCAGACCATCCCCTTTTCTGAATTTGAGTCCTTTTACCCCTTTTATCCCTCTGCTCTTCTTTTGAGGTATATCATCCAGAGCTATCTTTACCCCATAACCTGCCTTTGTAATAAAGAGTAAATATTTTCCAGGCTCAAAGGTCTCCACATCTATGACAAAATCATCAGGGTCAAGCCTCATACCACGAACCCCTCTTGCAGTCCTCCCCATCTCCCTGAGGGAATCAACGGAAAATCTGGCAAGTTGTCCCTTATTGCTCACCAGTATGAGGTCTTCATCACCCATCAGAGCCTCTACCCCAACGAGGCTATCTCCATCCCGAAGTGATATGGCTATCTTTCCCCTGTTTGGAGGATCGACATATTCTTTCAGATTTGCTAGTTTAATAGTCCCCTTACTTGTAACCATAACTATCTTACCAAACGTATCCAGATCCTCCGGGACAGGGAAGATTGCCGTTATTTTTTCTTCATCCTTTACAGGGAGGATGAGAGAGATGGATGTCCCCCTTGCCTGTCTGCTGGAAATTGGAATCTGATAACCTTTCAACTGGTATACCAGTCCTCTATCAGAGAAGAAGAGTATCTTATCGAGTTCTTTAGCTGCTATGGTCTTTGATACCCTGTCATCCTTTGTCTCCATACCGATTATTCCCTTACCTCCCCTGCGCTGTTTCCTGTATGTATCAAGAGGCAGTCTCTTGATATACCCTCTCTCTGTGAGTGTAATGAGTATATCTACATTGTGGAGTAAATCTTCCTCATCTGTCTCACTCTCTATATCCTCTCCTATTATGGTCCTTCTTGGCTGATGGAATTTTCTGGATATCAATGATAGCTCTTCCCTTATAACACCCAGAAGCAGGGCTTCGTCAGCCAGTATTGCCTCCAGATGTCTTATTGTATCTGTCACTTCTTTATATTCTTCTTCCACCTTTTCTCTTTCCAGTGCGGTGAGACGCTGTAATCTCAGATCCAAAATAGCCTGAGCCTGTTCTTTAGAGAGATCAAAGTTCTCCATAAGTCCCCTTCTTGCAGCATCAACGTCTTTAGAACTCCTTATGAGAGATATAATCTCATCTATATGGTCAAGAGCTATAAGCAGTCCCTCAAGTATATGTGCCCTGGATTTAGCCTTATTAAGGTCAAATGTGGTCCTTCTCCTTACCACATCCTTTCTAAATTCCAAAAACTCTCTAAGCATTTCATCCAGAGGCATAACTTTTGGTACTCCATCGGATATGACCAGCATAATACTACCATATGTAATCCTGAGAGCGGTATGCTTATACAGCTGATTTATAACAACCTGCGGTACAGCCTCCTTTTTTAACTCTATCACCACCCTCATACCTTCTCTATCCGACTCATCCCTTATATTCTGAACACCGGTAATCTTATGTTCTTTTATAAGTCCTGCTATTTTTTCTATAAGAACAGCCTTATTCACCTGATATGGTAATTCCTTTATAACCAAATTTTTTCTTCCCCTATGCTCTTCTATCTCTGTCTTTCCCTCCAGAGTTATACGTCCTCTACCTGTTGTATAGGTATCTATTATCCCCTTCTTTCCCCTTATAATCCCGCCGGAGGGGAAATCTGGACCAGGGAGATATCTCATTAAATCCCCCACCGTCGCCTCGGGGTGGTCTATAAGATAGATAAGGGCATCTATAACTTCCTTAAGATTATGGGGTGGTATGTTGGTTGCCATCCCAACAGCTATCCCGGAGCTCCCATTTACCAGTACGTTCGGAAAACCTGCCGGAAGTACAACAGGTTCTTTTAAAGATTCATCAAAGTTGGGCATAAAGTCCACAGTATCCTTATCTATGTCCTTAAGAAGCTCCATTGCTATAGGCGCTAACTTTACCTCTGTATACCTCATAGCAGCTGGTTCGTCACCATCTATTGAGCCAAAATTTCCGTGCCCATCAACAAGAGGATACCTTAATGTAAAATTCTGAACCATTCTAACCAGTGCTTCATACACGGGGGCATCACCATGTGGGTGATACTTACCCAGAACCTCTCCAACCACTCTGGCAGATTTCTTATACGGCTTATTTGGTTCCATTCCCAGTTCCAGCATGGCATAGAGAATTCTTCTCTGGACAGGCTTTAATCCATCTCTTATATCAGGAAGAGCCCTGCCTATTATTACGCTCATAGCATAGTCCAGATATGACGCCTGCAACTCCTGTTCTATTTTTACATCTACAAAATTATCTCTGTTTTCCATATCTACCTCCATTAGATGTCAAGATTTCTAACAAAAGTGGCATGCTCTTCTATAAACTTTCTTCTAGGCTCAACGTCTATCCCCATAAGCAGGGTAAACATAGTCTCAGCCTTTTCTGCATCCTCCAGAGCAACTTTAAGCATAACCCTGGTCTCCGGATTCATAGTTGTCTGCCAGAGTTGTTCTGGATTCATCTCTCCCAAACCCTTATATCTCTGTACCATTATCCCATCTTCTCCAATCTCCGTGATAATGTTCCTGAGTTCATTATCACTGTACGCATATCTCTCTATATTTCCCTTTTTAACAAGATAAAGAGGTGGCTGTGCAATATATATATGACCATTCTCTATGAGTGGTCTTGTGTATCTATAGAAGAATGTTAACAGTAGAGTTCTCAGATGAGCACCATCTATATCTGCATCAGTCATTATTATCACATAATGGTATCTTAACTTACTTAGATCGAAACTGTCTCCAACACCTGTCCCTAGCGCTGTTATTATCGCCAGTATCTCCTCATTGGACAGACTTCTAGCTAATGTGCTCTTTTCCACGTTTAATATCTTTCCCCTTAAGGGGAGTATCGCCTGAAATCTTCTGTCTCTACCTTGTTTTGCAGAACCTCCTGCCGACTGTCCCTCAACTATATAAAGTTCACTCTTACGGGGGTCTCTCTCCTGACAGTCAGCAAGTTTTCCTGGAAGTGTAATACTTTCACTGGTGACTTTTCTTGCTGCTTCTCGAGCTTTTCTTGCCGCCTCTCTTGCCCTTGCCGCAGTTACAACTTTCTGTAAGATGGCTCGAATAGTATCTTTTTCTCTGGCAAAATATTCTGAGAGCTTCTCACTCATCACAGATTCGACGAATGGTCTGACCTCCGGATTCCCCAGTTTTGTCTTTGTCTGTCCTTCAAACTCCGGGTTAGATATCTTTATACTTATTACAGCGGTAAGACCTTCTCTCACATCTTCTCCCTCAAGATTCTGATCGCTCTCTTTTAATAGTTTGAGAGCTCTGGCCTGCTCGTTCAGAACCCTTGTAAGGCTGGATCTGAAACCTACAAGATGTGCTCCTCCCTCTATAGTATTGATATTGTTGGCAAAGCTGAGAACAGTCTCTGTATAGCCCTCATTATATTGAATACATACCTCAAGGCTCATCTTTTCTGAATCTGCCGAGATATATATGGGGTTATGGAGGACCCTTTTATTTTTATTAAGTCCCTCAACAAAGGCTACAATTCCACCCTCAAAGATAAATTCTTCTTCCTTCTCTGTTCTTTCATCTTTTAATGAGATTAATAGCCCCTTATTCAGGTAAGCCAATTCTCTGAGTCTCTGGGATATTACATCATAATTCCACTCAATATTATTAAATATCTTCTCATCAGGTTTGAAGCTTATTCTGGTACCGGTCTCCGAGGTTTCTTCTCCCCTCTCCAGCTCGGTTGCCTTTTTACCCCTCTCATATCTCTGCCTCCAGATATAACCGTCCCTCTTTATCTCCACTTCCATCCATTCAGAAAGTGCGCACACCACAGAGACACCAACACCATGGAGTCCTCCAGAGACCCTGTAAGTCCCACTATCAAACTTCCCTCCAGCATGGAGGGTCATCATCACTACTTCTAAGGCAGGTCTTCCCTCTTTTGGATGGATATCTACGGGGATACCCCTGCCATTATCAATAACAGTCACACTGTTGTCTCTATTTATAATTACATCTATCCTTGAGCAACAACCTGCCAGGGCTTCATCTATGCTATTATCCACAACCTCATATACAAGGTGATGAAGCCCCCTCTCTCCTGTACTTCCTATATACATAGCGGGTCTTCTTCTTACCGCTTCAAGTCCTTCCAGTACGGTGATAGAACTTGCATTATATTGATGATTATCGACCAAGCTATTCGCCTCCTATGATTTACTTGCTATTCTGGGATAAGATTCTATTCAGGCTATTTCTTATATTCTCCATCGCCTGATTTACATCAGCCTTACCTGTCACTATATTTTCTAACTGCGGATTTATTGCCTCAAAAGCTATCTGGTTGAAGAGTGGCGAAGTATCAATGGGAACGGAGGTATCTATATACTTATACAGAAACCTGTGGTTTGCTTCACTATAGAGATTCAATCTATCCCATATCAATCCAGAAGCAGGCAAGGCTCCGGTTCCCGATACCCAGTCAGAATTTTCTGTCAGAGTTTTAGCCAGCATCAGCGTCATCTGTGCTTTATCAGTGTTATAATTATCCCTCTGTCTGAAACAGAAGTAACCGTTTATATCCCATAGAGAAGCCAGATTATTACCTTTATTATTTGGGAATGGGAGAATCACCGCTTTTACTTTACCAGCATTATTTATCATCATATAATCCAGATAGCTCCCAATAATTATACCAGCCTTTCCATCGTTGAATATCTCTATATTATTTGACAGTCTTCCACCAAGTATATTTGGATTTATAATATCTCTCTTCACCAGTTTATCAAAGAACTGAATAGTTTCCTCCATCTTTTTATCTGTCCACAGGAATCTTCCGTCACTTACAGCCATCCCACCACCATTATTCACCATAGACATCCAGAACACATCGAAAAGTGTGCCTCCTCTCAGGTTTACCAGCACCGGATATGGGGTGACCAGTTTCAATCTATCCGCCAGGTCTATAAACTCATCCCAGGAGATTCCTCTCTCCTGAATCTCCCCCAGATTATATCCAAGTCCTTCTATTAAGGTCTTATTGGCTATCAGGATCATCTTTGGAGAGATGGATACAGGATAACAGTAATAATATTTATCATCTATAGCAACCTGGTTCAGTATCTTCGGAAAGTAATTCAAAGATTGTAAATAATCTCTCTCTACCTTCAACAGATATGGTCCATTTATAAATATGGGGTTTGGGGCACCGTATATAATATCTGGAGGGTCTCCAGCTGCAAATACCGCCATAATCTTCATCTGTGTTCCCATCTCAGCCATAGGGTCACCACTACCAGGAAGTAAATCAAATCTTGATTTATAGGGTTTATATTTTTCATTAAAATTATCTATAATCTCATTTATAGTCTCTTCCATATCTCTGGAATAAATCTGAGACCACAATACTATGTCATACTTTCCACTAATTTTAGAATTTTCATCCGGCTTAAAGACATAATATATCCCAGCTCCTGCCAGCAGGACCAGTATTATACTAAGAGCAATCGCATTTCTTCTTGTAAGGAATCTGCTGATAAATAATTCTAGCTTACTTGGGGTAGCCTTTACAGCCTCTGGAGGAACCATATACTTCCTCCTTAAGGCGTATAACTCTGCCCTGAAATCTGCCCTTCTATCCAGATAAACAAGCTTATTTATGAGGGCATTAAATATATCAGTCAGGTCTCCAAAGACTGCATTGTTCCTATCTTTCCCCAGGACCGACAGGGCTTCGCTTAATACCTCCTCTCCCCTGGTCCCCAGATATTTGTTACAGATAGGCAACAGTTCGTCCCAAAACTCTTCTGGAATCAGATCAGTTTCTTTTTTTATCTCAGCCATAGCAGTAATAATTATACCATAAATTGCCTGAAAAATAAATACTAACCTAGATTTCTGGCTATTTTATAGAATAACTCTCCCAGGATATTTCTCAATATTTTTTCTGAACTCTCAATGGTCTACGAAAATGTCATCTAAAATCTTCTAAATATACAAGATTAATTTGTATCCCGTAGGGGCAATTCATGAATTGCCCCTACAATCCTGCTACGCACTACCGATCAAGCGTCATGGCTTTTATGTGTGACGATATCACAAAACGATAACATTGAACTTTACTTTTTCAATAGAATATGTTATATTTTATTAACCCCCCCCCCCATAGGGGGGAGGGTAGAAAGGAGAATGAATTAATGGTAGAGGATAAGGTCACAAAAACCTTTAAAGTTAAGGGTATGTCCTGTGCCGGATGTGCCAGGAAGATAGAGAATAATCTTAATAAGATCGATGGGGTTTATGCCACAGTAAATATAGCCACTGAAAAAGCCATAGTTACATATGACCCCGAAAAGGCTAGAGAAAAGGAACTATTTGACCTGGTAGAAAGTCTCGGGTATAAACTCATAGACGATACAGAGGAAGATTCGCAGATGGATCTGGTAAAAAAGAGATTTCTTATCTCTGTAGCATTCACCTTGCCCGGAATTGTAATTATGATAATCGATATGCTGAATCTATTAGAGATTCCATACATCGACCTGATCCAGATTTTTATATCCGTACCCGTAATCTTTTGGGCAGGATTTCATATAATAAAATCTTCCATAGTCTCCATCTCTCACAGGACATTCGGTATGGACGTCTTAATAAGTTTGGGTACACTCGCATCCTTTATGACAGGGGTCATAAGACTACTAGGTTTTAACATCGCAAACTATGCACTCGTTGGGGCTATGATAATGACCATACACCTGCTTGGTAGATATCTGGAGACACTGGCTAAGGGTAGAGCCACCAGAGCCATAAGTCAACTCTTAGAACTTGGGGTCAAAAAGGCTAATGTTATACGGGATGGGGAGGAGATAGAAGTCCCTGTGGAAGAACTTAAAATTGGAGACGTGGTAATAGTAAGACCTGGCGGTAAGATACCCTCTGATGGAGTTATCGTTGAAGGAGATACCTATATAGATGAGTCTATGATTACCGGAGAACCGATTCCAGTGAAGAAAACTATTGGAGATAGTGTTATAGGCGCGACAATAAACCAATCAGGGGTAATAAAGGTAAGGATTACCAGGCTGGGCAAAGATACATTCCTCTCCCAGATAATAAGACTGGTTGAGGAAGCTCAGGGGAGTAAAGTACCCATTCAGGAATTGGCTGATAGAATTACCGGTATATTTGTTCCTGTAGTTCTTGTCATATCTCTCGGTGTCTTTCTATTCTGGCTGATATATCCAGAGGCAGGCAGGGCTATACTGGTAAACTTTTCTTCAATATTCCCCTGGATTAATCTTGAAAACAACACTATCTCTCAGGCTATATCTGTTATGGTCTCAACCCTTGTAATAGCATGTCCCTGCGCCTTGGGGTTAGCCACTCCAACTGCCCTCATAGTGGGAAGTGGTATCGGTGCAGAGAAAGGGATACTTATCAGGTCTGGTAAGTCTATAGAGATAATGAAGGATGTGAATACGATAGTCTTCGATAAAACAGGCACATTAACAAAGGGAAGACCAGAGGTCACATATATATGGTCTAAACTGAACAGCGAAGAGTTCCTGAGAATTATTGCCTCTATAGAAAATAACTCTGAACATCCCCTGGCAAGAGCTATAGTTGAGTATGCTATTAAAAAGAATATACCACTGGTAAAAGTGGAATCTTTTGTTTCCATACCAGGTAGGGGAATAAGAGCCTCTTTAGATGGAAAAGAGTATCTGGTTGGGAGCGTAAACTTCCTCATTGAGAATGGCTATGACCCTTCCATCTACGGAGAGAGACTCGGTGCCCTTGAGAGAGAAACTAACAGTATTATATTGGCTGCCGATGAGACCGAAATCCTGGGCATTGTTGGAGTTTCAGATGCACCAAAAGATAACGCAAGAGAGGTTATCGAAGAATTAAAATCTCTCCATATAAAGACCATTATGCTTACCGGGGATAGTAAGAAGAATGCTCTTTATATGAAAGAAAAGCTGGGTTTAGACGATGTTATTGCCGATGTCCTCCCTCAGGAGAAGATGATGATAATAAAACAATTACAGTCGCAGGGGAGGGTGATAGCTATGGTGGGAGACGGAATAAATGATACTCCTGCCCTCAAGCAGGCAGATGTAAGTATAGCCATGGGTACAGGGACAGATATAGCTATCGAAGCGGGAGTTATAGTCCTGGTTAATGGAGATATATCAAATGTCTTAAACGCTATAAAGCTTTCTAAAGAGATATTCAAAAAGATCAGGCAGAATCTATTCTGGGCTTTCTTCTATAATATTATAGCTATCCCACTTGCAGGGTTAGGTTTATTACACCCGGTAATAGCTGAGATAGCTATGGCTTTCAGTTCTATCAATGTGATAACCAATTCTCTCAGATTGAGGAGGTTTAACTTTGACTAAAAATCTAGAGGCTTTGAACCTGCTAAAAACTGCCAGAGGGCAGATCGATGGCGTAATAAAGATGATAGAAGATGAGAGATACTGTATAGATATCTCTAAACAGCTCCTATCGCTCATATCCCTTTTGAGAAAGAGTAACGGATTGATCTTAAAAAATCATATGGAGACCTGTGTTAGAGAGGCTATAGCTACAGAGGATATAGAGAATAAGATGAAAGAACTTGAAGAGATATTGAGTTATTTAGTATAATGGAAGAGTCCCAACCAACTTATTCGGGTTTAGGGGGCAGGAAACAAACTCCTTTACGGGCTTCTACAGTCCAGGTGATGAGTGCGGTTTCCTGCCTCTTTAATTTAGAGGCAGGAGGTAAAAAATGGATATAAAGATAGTAATAGGTGGAGAGGCAGGTCAGGGAATTCAGACTATCAGTAACATTATGTCGAAGTTTTTTCTGCGTTCAGGTTACTATGTATTTACAGAACAGAGTTATCAGTCCAGAATAAGAGGAGGTCATAATTTTACACAGGTAAGGGTATCGTCTGAACCTGTATCCAGTCCAGATGATGGGATAGATATCCTCGTCGCCCTGAACAGAGAGACAGTAGACATTCACAGTTCTGAGACTGGTGGAATAATTATATATGATAACGAACTTATAAAAGACCTATCCGGAGATAAATTGTTTGGTGTCCCTCTGCAGAAGATAGCGATAGAGAAGACTCAAAACAAACTGGCAGTTAACTCCGTAGCATGTGGAGTTCTTGCAGGATTACTGGATGGAGACATTTCTATCTTAGAGAGACTGATGAGAGAGCAATTTAAAGATCCAGATATCGGGGAGAAGAATGTCCTGGCTGTCAGGAGTGGTTATGAGATTGGTAAATCTAACAGGACTCTGCCCTTTAAAATTACACCTCTTTCCCAAAAAGGTAGACTTTTGATCGATGGTGGATCTGCGGTAGGTTTTGGCGCTATAGTTGCCGGTTGCAGATTCCTCTCCGCATATCCTATGACCCCTGGGACGGCGGTAATGAACTTTCTTGCCGGACATTCAAAAAGATTCAATATAGTTGTAGAACAGGCAGAGGATGAGATAGCTGCAATAAATATGGTGTTAGGAGCCTCTTTCGCTGGAGTAAGGTCTATGGTCACCACCTCTGGCGGAGGTTTTGCCCTTATGGTGGAAGGGTTAAGTCTTGCAGGTATGACAGAAACACCCTGTGTGATACATATCGGACAGAGACCAGGACCAGCTACTGGATTACCTACCAGGACAGAACAGGGAGAATTGCTCTTTGTTATAAACGCCGGACATGGTGAATTTCCCCGATACATCACCGCCCCCAGAGATGCTGAAGACGCATTTTACAAAACTATCAAGGCTTTTAATCTGGCTGATAAATATCAAATACCGTCAATAATACTTACTGACCAGTTTCTGATAGATTCTATGACTACGATAGATAGTCTTGACGTTAAAGATATAAAGATAGAAAGACATATAGTTACAGAGCCAGATAATAATTATGCAAGACACCTGCTCACCTCTTCAGGGATATCTCCAAGGGCTCTGCCAGGAACAGAAGGTATTCTTGTTATAACGGACAGTGATGAGCATGACGAAGAGGGGCATATAACAGAAGACCTGGAGATAAGAAAAAATATGGTGGAGAAAAGATTAAAAAGGGGAGAATATCTCAAAGAGGATGTTGAAGAACCTGTCTTTTTCGGAGATAAAGATTCTTCTATTGTCCTTACAGGCTGGGGCTCAACTTATGGTATACTTAAAGAGGCGGTAAATAGATTAACTAAAGAAGGGATCAGTGTATCCCTATTACACTTTTCAGATGTATATCCACTCCCAGATAAAACCCTGAATAGCCTCAGAGATAAAAGATTTATCTCGGTGGAGAACAATGCTACCGGTCAACTTGCCCAGCTTATAAGGAGAGAGACGGGCATAAATATCACAGAGAAGATTTTAAAGTATAACGGTAGACCATTTACCCCATCAGAGATAGTAAGGAGGTTCAAAGAGATATGTTAGATATAGAAGTTTATAATAATAACCAGATTCCTGCCTGGTGTCCAGGATGCGGAAATTTTTCCATACTGAGATGTATGAAACAGGCTTTATCAGAGCTGGATATTTCACCTGACAGGCTTCTTATGGTATCGGGGATAGGGCAGGCAGCCAAGGCTCCTCATTATTTTAGATGTAATCTTTTCAATGGGTTGCATGGCAGGGATATCTCGGTTGGTGCTGGAGCAAAGATTGCCAATCATGAACTTCTGGTTATTTCAGAATCAGGAGATGGCAATACTTATGGTGAGGGCGGAAATCATTTTATACATAACATAAGACGTAATATCAATATGAAGGTCTTTATACACAACAATCAGATCTATGGACTAACTAAAGGACAGGCTTCTCCCACATCTGATACCGGTATGAAAACAAAAGTACAGGTCGATGGTGTGATAAATCCACCATTCAATCCAATAGCGGTAGCTATAGCCCTAAATGCGAGCTTTGTTGCCAGAAGTTTTTCAGGTGACCCCGAGCACCTTGTAAGTATGATGAAGTCTGCAATAACTCATAAAGGATTTGCCATACTTGACATACTGCAACCCTGCGTAACTTTTAACAGGTTAAATACATTTCAGTGGTACAGGCAGAGAGTTTATAAACTGGATGATAGTTATGACCCGACCGACAGGAAACTTGCCTTTGAAAAAGCTCTGGAGTGGGGAGATAAGATTCCCATAGGGGTTATATATAAAAATAATCGTCCTGTATATGAGGAACAGTTGCAGCAGTTAAAAGACGGTCCTCTCTACAAACAACCTGTCACAGGGATAGATTATTCTGATGTACTCAAGGAGTTCATATAATTACGAACATTTATCATAAATAACCAGTATTAGACTATAAGGAGGATGAAAGATGAAGATAAAATTGACAGCAGCTTTTCTGATTATACTGAGTTTAATCACACAATGTGCCTTTGCCCAGAACAGCTGGGAATTTGGTGCTTCCAAATCCCTCGTTGAAAGCAGATATTTTTTAGATGCCAGAGTTGACTATGAGACCATGCATCTTTACCTGGGGAACCTCCAGGGAGAGGGTGATATCCTTGTAATACCATTTGAAACAAGAGGGATATTATTCTCTGTATACGATGATAATATGAATTCGTTCTCAACTATCCTGGGGGCAACACCTGTTAAACAGGTTATAAGTGCCGAGGTAAAGTTAGCACTAGAGGGCTACAATGATACTGCAGGGATATACAAGATAGGCGATTCATGGGGTATAGGGTATAAGAGAGATGGGACAGAAATTCTTGGACCGATACTTGGAAACTATGAGTATAAAAACTATCTAACCCTGAACTCTGCTGGGAAAATTGGTTTTGGCACATACTCTTCCCTGGGATTCGCTAGCGGAAGCCAGGCTATTAATCTTGATATTGGATATATCTATTCTTCAAGCGACATCTTTGTCTTTCCACCCAATTCTCTACCTTTTGGTCTGGGGTACAGGGAAAGGCTATCCAGTGGAGTCATCCTCGGAGGAAAGGTTATCCCGTATGTATGTTTCAATGATGGAAGCTGGGGGGTAAATATTGATACAAATTTAAGGCTGGACAATTTTTCTATTAATATTGGACTTGACTACTATAAAGATGAACTTTCCTATGCTGGAAGTCTTATTATTGGTCTCTCTGATACAAAACATATAGCACTCAGGCTAAATCCAGGTTCAGCAGGGATAGCCTATGGTGAATCATTTTAAAGGAGGTAAAGATGCATAAAAAGAAAATCTTGGTAGCTTTGTTTTTTATATTACTTCTTGTTATAAACGAGACCCTGGCATTTGCTATTACGCCAAAAGACCTGCTCAACAGAGTAAATGAAAGGGCTAAGGATGTAAAAGATTCGGTTGTAGATATAAGGATGTCTATGAGTTTGACCGGGATGAGTTCCGGTTCAGGTCAAAGTGGTACAACAAGTTTAGTCTACAGGATGAAGATAGAGTCTATAATTAATCCCCCTGTTGTCAGGATGACCTACATAGAACCAGACACATTTAAAGGGACTGTCATGCTTGTAGACACCGAGAAAAAACTCATGAGTGTCTATTCACCTGTGACAAATCAGGTTGTTCAGAGTAAGATGGAAGATAGTCAGACGAGTACATTAAATATAAATACCGCTGACCCTACCTCTATGCTTCAGGATCTAGAAAAGACGTACGATTTAGCTGTGGAGGAGAAGAAAATAGACAAGAAAGATGCCTATGTCTTAACCGCAACATTAAAGCCAAATCAGAAGGGTGATTTCAGTAAGGGAATCTTCTATTTTGAGAAAGACACATTAAATCCTATAAAAGTAGAGCTGTTTGATACAAAAGGACAGCCTATGGCAACTATAGAGATACTGAGTATAAAGTATAATGCTGGACTTAAAGCTGCCACATTAAGGAGTTTTCCTAAGGATGCAAAGATAGTAAAGGGCGGTACAATGCAGGGAACTCCTGGTCTTCCTTTTGGAACGCAGAGTAATAAATAGGTCGCTTAGCATAAATATAAGTTGGGGTATTACCTTCACCCTCACCCCGCCCTCTCCCATCAAGGGAGAGGGAGAAAAGGTTGATTTTCTATGTCAATAGTCTAAGAAAATGTCAGTGGAAGGAAATGAAACATATGAGATTAATTTGTATTCCGTAGGGGCAATTCATGAATTGCCCCTACAATTTCGTCTTTTATGATAATAATCCCATGCTTTTTTCTCCTCCCACATCTCGGGGAATTAACCTCTATCCCCCCCAATCTCAGGGGAGGATAGAGGTGGGGGCTGGAAGAGTTGAGGTATAGCCCGTATAGATTGCTATTTAATCTCTTTCCAATCTTCCTCTACCCAAAGAGGTAAAGATACCTATAAAACATAAAATTGAGAAGATGGTAAATATTAATTTCATACTTCTGATCAGTAGAGGATAATATCCGGGCTGGAAATGGACATTACCTATAACCACAGTAAATACAATCGTCACTACCCCCATACTGAGTGTCTGTCCAAACATCCTCATAGTACTGACCATAGCGGATGCTATCCCATAGAACTTCTTATCCACAGAGCTCATAATGGCGTTAGTATTTGGAGATGAGAATAACCCGAAGCCAAAGCCAAGAATAACAGAACATATAATTATAAATAATATTGAAGTATTAGCATCTATGAATCTTAAGAGGAATAGCCCCAGGGTGGTGAAGAACATTCCAAGAGATGCAACAAGACCTGGCTGAAATTTATCTGAAAGTCTCCCCGCTATCGGAGAGAAGATAGCCTGCATTACAGGCTGAAACACCAGAATTATCCCAGTATTCTGCGGGTCAAGACCTTTTATATACTGCAGATAGAGACTTAAAAGGTAAGCTATGGCAGAAGTGGCGCTGTAACTTATCAGTGCAGAAAAATTGGAGAGGGTAAATACCCTGTTATTTGTAAAAAGTTTTATATCCAGAATCGGATCTTCTCTCCTGGACTCAACGACTAAAAATATTAAAAATCCGATAATCCCCAGCAGGATCAGGAATAAACCTGTAATAGAAGGCAATCTAGTGAAGCCGTATATCACACCTGCCAGGGTGGCTGAGTAGAGGATAGACTCCGGAAGGTTAAACTTCTCCCCTTTAGCCTCAATCCATTCTTCTTTCAATCTTAATAATATCAGCAGCAGAGTGATAACCCCTATAGATACACTGAAGAAGAATATACTCCTCCATCCCAGACATCTGGTCAGTATCCCCCCTAAAAATGGACCCGCAGAAAGTCCAATATATACTGCAGTGACACTCAAACCTAATGCCTTTCCCCTCTCTCCCACAGGAAAGACCGAGGTCAATATCGCTGTGCTTGTAGCAAAGAGCATACCGGCTCCTATTCCCTGCAGGACCCTTGTCAATATTAGAAATATATAAGAATTTGATAAACCACATAGAAGCGATGAGATGGTAAAAACCAGAATTCCATACAGATAGATTTTTTTCCTCCCATATATATCTGATAGCCTGCCAAAGGGGATAAGGAATATGGTTGTGGCAAGAAGATATGAAGTATTTATCCAGGTTAGCATTACAGTATCCGCGGATAAATCCTTTCCTATTAAGGGTAATGCTACATTCACAGAAGAACCAAGAAATGCGGTTAAAAAAGAACCTGTGATAGAGATAACTAGAACTATATTCCTGATATCTCCTCTACCCAAGTCTACCTCCGTATACCTGCAAATTATTTACCTATCAGCTTCATTGCCCTTTCATATTGATTTGGAAACAGGTCAGATGGGACATTTTCTTTACCTAAAGCCTTTGACACTATAAATCGAGCACATTGAGAGTTATCTCCCAGACAATAACGATTCTTCATCAAATTTGCCGTTGCTGGCATATTCTTCATCTTGTCCTGGAAGAAAATACAGGTTTTAAGATTTGGACAATCCACACTCATCACTCCTTCCATAAGAATTTTAAATTGAAATAATTATACCATCTTTAAATTTCTATTCAAATTATATCAGAAAGAGCTATAATGTAAGTGATACCAATTTTAAAGTTTAAGGAGGCGAAACAGATGAAAAGAACTTATAGGCTGATTTCAATCTTTTTACTTTTTACCATCATATTCTATACCACCCAGGGATATGGGGAATCCTTAAAACTTAAGAAAGCCAAAGTTACTGGAGTTATTGATGGCTGTACAATTAAAGTAACTATAGATGGTAAACACGATACGGTGAGACTTATAGGGGTAGATAGTTCAGGGATTATCAAGATCAACGAATCACATGGGAAAAAGGCGCTGGAGTTCACCAAATCTAAATTACTGAAGAAAACGGTGTATCTAGAGGTGGTCTCTCGGGATAGGTCAGGAAGATTACTGGCTTATGTATGGTTGAGTCCTCCATCCTGGAAAGACGATAATGGAAGGGATAAAGAAATCAGGTCCAAGATGTTCAATGCCATCTTAATACTAAACGGTTTTGCCAAACCTCTATTCAGCATCAACTTAAAATATCAGGTACACTTTAAAGGTTATCAGGAGGAGGCGAAAGGGAAAAAGCTGGGGGTGTGGAAGGAAAACAAAAAGAAATAAAGACAGCTGGTATATATCTCTCTGGCAAAACTGAAATTATTGCTTGTTCTTCAGCGTCTCCAGAATTTCTCTCAAGAGTTTAATATCTTCAGGTGGTTCTGGAGGTGCCGATGGCTGAGGAGGAGTCTGCTCCTTTTGTCTGTCTAAAAATTCGTGAAGTTTATTCATAGGAACGATAATTAAAAAATAGATAGCAGCAGCGATAAGAAGGAAACTCACAACTGTATTTATAAACTTTCCCACCCCCAGTGGTCCTATTTTAAATCCAGAGAAATCCGGAACACCTACCAGCAGACCAATAAATGGTGTCAATATATCAGACACCAGAGAGTTTACAATCTGGCTAAAGGCACCACCAATAATTATACCCACAGCAAGATCCACCACATTACCACGCATTATAAAATCTCTAAATCCCTTAAACATTTTTTCCCTCCCTTTTTTCTTCCTCTCCCATCAAGAGAGCCGGAAGATAAAAATCGTAGCTAAAATCTCTACTTTCCAATCATATTAACCAGATCCTCCATATACACTTCAGGCAGAGCATCTATTAATCTCCTGGTTTCTTCCAGCCACTTTCTATTGAGGAGAAGCTGATATTCTACGCAGGACCTACCTGTTCCACCATAGGTATCTCTTCTATTTATAGCTTTATCGAAAGAGAAGAAATCATCAGGTAGATTCAAAAATTCCTCGTTAAACTTCCTCCATTCTTCCTCTGAGAGCTGACTAAAAGTCTTTTTATTCTCCTGGCAGTAAAAGACCACATCTCTCACTATATGATGAGAGTCACGGAATGGAATCCCCCTGTTTACAAGAAAATCTGCCAGGTCTGTCGCAAGCAAGAACTCATCATTAAGGTTTTTACATATCTTCTCTCTGTCTAATTCCATATTCTCCAGTAATCCCCTTGTTATCTCCAGTATAATATGGAGTGACCTGGAAGCCCTGAAGATAACCTTCTTATCCATCTGGAGGTCTCTATTATATGTAAGGGGTAACCCCTTCAGGGTAACCAGAAGAAGGTCCAGATAACCGAGAAATTCTCCAGATGATCCCCTTAATAACTCTGCTACATCCGGATTCCTCTTCTGCGGCATCATACTGCTACCGGTAGTATAACCGGAGGATATCTTTACAAATCCAAAGAGAGGATTGCTCCATATAACGATCTCCTCACCAAATCTGCTTATATGTGTAGATGTTAAAAGTGCATTGAAGATATACTCTATAAGATAGTCCCTGTCTGTCACAGTATCCATACTGTTATTGGTGGGAGCATCAAACCTGAGAATCTCTGATACAAGAAATCTATCGTAGGGGAAATCCAGACCTGCCAGGGCACCCGAACCTAAAGGACACTCGTTCAGTCTTGGAAATAGAGAATAAAACCTTGAAAAATCTCTCTTTAACATCTCAACATATGCCAGGAGATGATGAGAGATAAGGACAGGCTGGGCTGGTTGCAGATGAGTAAAACCAGGAACAATAATATCAAGAGACACACCTGCAAGGTCCAAAAATGCCTTAATCAGGTCTCTTATAAGATTGAGTACCTCTTTAAGAGAATCCCTGAGATAGAGTCTCTCATCAAGAGACACCTGGTCGTTTCTACTTCTGGCAGTATGTAATTTTTTAGCTGGTTCTCCAATAAGTGCCGTGAGCTCTATCTCAACCGCAGTATGGATATCCTCATACAGGGAAAAATTGATATCATTTTTATCCTTAAGTTTATAAAGACCATCGATTATACTCTTAGCTTCATCGTAATCTATTATTCCACCCCTGTACAGAGTCAGGGTATGAGCCATCCCTCCCAGGATATCGTAATAAAAAAGATTCTTATCATCCTCTATCGAATAGGTAAATTCTTTAACTATATCAGGCAATTCTTCTTTACCAGACCATAAAAACTGTGCCATATCACCTCCAGGGATTTATAATCCTGTCCTCAAGCGGAGGAAGCAATCTGTGCAGGTCATCCAGAGAATAGACGTTATAATCTATCCCCTCAGGATATATCCTTATAGCCTTACTTATAGCATCCAGAAGGTCTATAGCTGTTATGGTTGGTATCTGCCATTCTACCGCCATCCTTCTCAGCTTAAATCCAAATCTGCTGGAGTCTTTTCCTTTGGTTGGGGTATTGACAACCAGATTTACCTTATGGAGTTTGAATAGCTCCTGGACCTCTTCCAGAGAAGAGACCCTGTAACTCTCTATCCCCTCTGCCCTGAGCCATTCGTACGTTCCACCGGTAGAGTAAAATACAAAGCCGGATGACTTTAATCTGCTTACAGAGTTTATTGCCTCATCCCTGAATCTTTCATTTAAAGAAAGGAGAATCCCCTGCTTCCCATTAATCTTTATACCAGCAGATATGAGTCCCTTTAAGAGAGCCATCTCAAAAACAGGGTCTACACCCATAACCTCACCGGTTGATTTCATCTCTGGTCCCATTATTGGATCCACACCCTTCAGTTTACCAAAGGAGAAAACAGGAACTTTAACCGAATAGTATGAGGGGTCTCTCAGGATGCCTTCCCTTAATCCACAATCCCTGAGCTTCTCTCCGAGCATAACCCTGGTTGCTATATGGACAAGCTGTACCCCTGTTGCCTTACTCATAAATGGGACTGTCCTACTGGCTCTCGGATTTGCCTCTATTATGTAGACCTTATCCTGTTTATCTATGGCAAACTGGATATTTATAAACCCCTTCACATTAAGCGCCTTGGCTATTTTGTAAGCATAATCGAGCATAGTCTTTTGCACATCGGGAGAGAGTGAAAACGGTGGATAGACAGCCGTACTATCACCTGAATGCACCCCTGCCCTCTCTATATGCTCCATTATCCCGGGGATAAAGACCTCTTCTCCATCGCATATCGCATCTATCTCTGCTTCTTTGCCCACAACATACTGGTCTATAAGAATAGGATAATCGGGAGATACACCCAGGACATATTTTACAAAGCTCACAAATTCCTCTTTATTATAGAGGATTTCCATAGCCCTGCCACCGAGGACATAAGAAGGTCTCACCAGGAGGGGAAATCCTATCTCATCAGCGATAGCCAGGGCTTCATCCAGGATAAGGGCTGTGTGACCCTTCGGTCTCGGGATATTTAATCTTTCAAGAAGGACATCAAATCTATTTCTGTCCTCTGCTATGTCTATACTATCGGCTGAACTCCCAAGTATTTCAAACCCGGCATCTCTTATACTCTTAGCCAGGTTTATAGCTGTCTGTCCGCCAAGCTGTACTATTACACCTCTGGGATTTTCTCTCCTCAGCACATTTATAACATCCTCAGCCCTTAATGGCTCAAAGTAAAGTTTATCTGAGGTATCAAAGTCTGTACTTACAGTCTCAGGGTTATTGTTTATTATTATCGAGGTGCATCTATCATCTTTTATTGCAAAGACGGCATGCACAGTGCAGTAGTCAAACTCAACCCCCTGTCCTATCCTTATAGGACCGGCACCTATAACACAGACCTTTTCTTTATTATCCTTATCTGTAACTTCGTCCTCTGACTCATATGTGGAATAATAGTAGGGGGTAACGGCTTCAAACTCAGCCGCACAGGTATCAACCATCTTATAGACGGGAAAAATCTTTCTATCCGTTCTCTCTCTGGATATATCCTTGAATGACTCTCCCTTACACTCTGCTATATACGCATCACTCATACCAGTTTTTTTAGCCAACGGTAAAATGGAACCATCACTCTCTTTGAGAAGTCCCTCAAGAGTGATTATATTCTTTATCTTCTCCAGGAAAAATCTATCTATACAGGTAAGCGTATGAATCCTGTCCACATCCCAGTCTCTTCTCAATGCCTCAGCGATAAGATATAATCTCTCATCATCTCCTCTGGCAAGTCTTTCTTCAAGGTCGGTGTTACTCAACAGAGACATCTCTGGTCTTATAAGACCTTCTCTACGATTTTCAAGAGACCTGACAGCCTTTAACAGGGCTTCTTCGATTGTCCTTCCAAGAGCCATAACTTCTCCAGTAGCCTGCATCTGAGTACCCAATTTTCTATCTCTTACCGGAAATTTATCAAATGGCCAGCAGGGTATCTTTACCACAACATAATCCAACGCAGGTTCAAAGGCTGCTACAGTTTCACCGGTCACTGGATTTTTTATCTCCTCAAGGAGTAAACCTACCGCTATTTTGGCACTTATCCTGGCTATAGGGTATCCGGTAGCTTTTGAAGCCAGGGCACTGGACCTGCTTACCCTTGGATTTACCTCAATGACATAGTACTTTGTACTGTTGGGGTCCAGGGCAAACTGTATATTGCATCCACCTTCAATACCAAGCCCATCTATTATTTTTAATGACGCTGTCCTCAATAACTGATACTCTTTGTTTGTCAGTGTTTGGCTTGGAGCAACCACTATACTATCCCCGGTATGAATCCCCATAGGGTCAAAGTTTTCCATACTACAGACAGTTATACAGGTTCCACCACTGTCCCTCATCACTTCATACTCTATCTCTTTCCAGCCTCTTACACTTCTCTCTAACAGGACCTCACCGACCATACTGGCATTGAGTCCAACAGAGATCGCCTCATCCAAATCTTCCCATTTCTCTACAAAACCACCGCCAGTTCCACCCAGGGTATAGGCAGGTCTCACCACAAGGGGTAGACCAACTCTCTCAGCAAAACTCCTTGCCGATTCCAGGTCCCTTACTATCTCACTCTCCGGGACAGATTCTCCTATACTCAGAATGAAATTCTTAAAGAATTCCCTATCCTCAGCCTTCTTTATTGCATCAAGTGATGTGCCCAGAAGTTCTACCTCATACTTGTCCAGTATACCTGCTTCATAAAGCTTAACTGCCATATTAAGACCTGTCTGTCCTCCAAGTGTGGGGAGAAGTCCATCGGGTCTCTCTTTAGCTATAACCTTCTCTATAGCCTCTACCTCTATGGGTTCTATGTATACCCTGTCTGCCATCATTGTATCGGTCATTATGGTAGCAGGATTACTGTTTATAAGGACAACACTTATCCCTTCTTCTCTTAATGATTTACAGGCTTGAGTTCCAGCATAGTCAAACTCAGCAGCCTGTCCTATTACTATAGGACCAGAACCGATAACCAGTACCTTTTTAATATGCTTCCTAAGCGGCATAATTTTTCTTCATACACTCCTTTATAAACTCTTCAAAAAGAAACCTGGTGTCTAAAGGACCAGGAGACGCCTCAGGGTGGAACTGAACACTCATTATAGGTCTCCTAGTAGACCTTAACCCTTCTACCGTCTTATCATTCAGATTTACAAAACTTATTTCTATATCTTCAGGTAATCCTTCAGAGTCCATCACATAACTGTGATTTTGAGAGGTTATATAAACTCTTCCGGTAATTAAATCCTTTACAGGTTGATTTGCACCTCTATGACCAAATTTCAGTTTATATGTGGTGCCTCCAAGAGCCAGACCCAGAATCTGATGCCCAAGACATACACCAAACAGGGGGACATTCTCATCTATAAGTTCTCTAGTAGTCTCAACCAGATAAGATAGTCTCTGCGGATCTCCAGGACCGTTAGAGATGAGAACACCATCAGGATCAAGGTTTAATATATCTTCTCTGGTAAACCAGGCAGGGACCATAACAACCTGGAAACCAATTTCAAGTAAAGATCTGACAATCCCCTGTTTTACCCCACAGTCTATAAGAACAATCCTGTCGCTTCCATTACCAAGATACACAGGCTCTTTAACACAGGAGGACCTTACAAAGTCAAAGTCCTCGATATGCCAGCTTAATATTCTACTCATCAGCTCTTCTTTCCTATCAGGGAGAAATTCTTCTGAAGAAATTATACCCCTGAGTGTTCCGTAAATCCTCAATTTTCTGGTAAGAGCCCTGGTATCTATATCTGAGAGTCCTACAATCCCAAATCTCTTCAGAAAACTATCTATATCATAATCGATTCCCCAGTGGCTTGGAGTCTTACAGTACTCCTTAACCACAACACCTCTCAGGAGAGGTGTATCTGATTCTCTATCTTCAAACTGTATCCCATAGTTTCCTATCAGTGGATATGTGAATACAAGAATCTGTCCACTATAAGAAGGGTCAGTTATGGATTCTGGATAGCCAATCATAGATGTATTAAAAACTACCTCACCAATAGATTCCCCTTCTGCACCGAAAGAAACTCCTTCCAAGAGTGTACCATCTTCAAGTAAAAGAAATCCCAATTATTATTTTTCCTCCTTCAATACCTTCTCTAATATATATACCCCTTTTTCAATCTCTTGTTCGTTTATAATCAGAGGTGGTACAAGTCTCACCGTGTTGTTCCCACAGGTGATTACAAGTAATCCCTCTTTTATACATCTCTCGCATATATCTCTTGCATTTGTTTTTACATCGATACCATATATAAGCCCAATCCCTCTTATCTCCAGGACGTTATCCAGTGGGGAAATCTTCCCCTTCAAACAATCCTCGAGGAAACCTCCCACCTCTTTTATACGGGGTAGAATTTTCTCTATCTCTTCCAGGACAGCATTGGCGACAGCTGTTGCCAGAGGATTCCCACCAAAAGTTGATGCATGGTCTCCATAGTGGAGCGTCTGAGCAACCTTATCATTAATAATCGTTGCCCCAATGGGGAAACCTCCACCGAGCCCCTTAGCCAGAGCGAGTATGTCTGGAGTAACCCCAAAATTCTGAAAGGCAAACATAGCACCGGTTCTTCCTATCCCGGTCTGCACCTCATCAAATATGAGAAGAGTATCATATTTATCACAGAGGTATCTTGCTAACTCCAGGAATTCTCTTCTGGCAGGGTTTACCCCTCCTTCTCCTTGGATCGGTTCTAGAATTACAGCCGCATAGTCTCCTTTTTTTAACTCTTCATTTAGAGCATCTGAATCATTATAACTTATAAATGTAACTCCATCTATAAGGGGCTCAAACGGCTCCTGATATTTTCTCTGTCCAGTTACCGACAGGCTTCCCATTGTTCTGCCGTGGAATGAGTTAACTGCTGATATAAACTTGAACTTTCCCTTATCCTTACCCCAGCGTCTGGAAAACTTGAGAGAAGCCTCTATAGCCTCTGTCCCACTGTTACAGAAAAAGACCTTATCCAAGCCTGTCAGCTGTACAAGTTTCTTCGCCAGTTCTACCTGGGGCTTTGTATAATAGAGATTGGATATATGAATAAGTTCTCTCGCCTGCGAAGTTAAGGCTTCAATTATCTTTGGATGAGCGTAACCGAGTGAGTTTACCGCTATCCCACCTGCAAAATCAAGATATCTATTCCCCTCATCATCATAGACATATACCCCCTCACCCTTTACAATAGTTAACGGAAATCTCTTATAAAGTTGAGCTATATATAAACTTTCCTCTTTTTTAAGGTCCATTATCTTTCCCTCTTATTATTGTCCCCTGTACAGGGTTATTACCTATCCATACCTCCTTCACCCCTGCCGATATCGCAGAGATTGCAGACCTGACTTTTGGTATCATACCTTCCCTTATTATCCCCCTCTCTATAAAATCCCGGGCAGTCTCCACATCTAACAGGGGTATAATATTTTTATTCCCATCGAGAACCCCTGTAACATCTGTAAAAAGAAAAAGCTTGCTTGCCCTGAGAGCCTTACCAACTTCTATCGCCACAAAATCGGCGTTCACATTACAGGGAAGACCATCCTCAGTCTCGGATACCGGAGATAGAACCAGGGTAAATCCAGCATCAAGGAGCCTCTTCATTGGCTCCACATCAACCGATTTTACCTCTCCTACATAGCCAAGTTCCATCTTGCGCCTGACTGTTATAAGATTCAGGTCTCTACCACTCAAACCGATAGATTTTATCCCCATATGACAGAGTGTACTCGTTATTTGCTTATTCACCAGTCCACTGAGGACCATCTCAACAACTTCCATCGTTCTTCTATCTGTATATCGCTCTCCATCCACAAAATATGTCTCTATACCTAACTCTGAAAGAAAACTGGTTATCTGTTTCCCCCCTCCATGGACAAGAACAAATGGATTGCCGTCCGATATATCTTTTATACCTCTTATTACCTTTTCTAGAGCAGACGGATTTTCTGCCACACTTCCACCTAATTTTATTACCAGACTCATGAGAGATAACTTCCGTTTATATACACATACTCTGGAGTAAGGTCACAACCCCATGCTTTTCCCCGTCCAGACCCGTCTCCAACGGATATCCTTATTAACACCTCCTTACCATCTAATATCTTCAGAACCATATTTTTATCAAATTCCACTTCTATTCCATTCTCCACCACTTTTACATCACCAAAATATATGGATATTCTATCGGGATCAAATGGGTCGGAATTAGCTCCAAGGGCACTTATAATCCTTCCCCAGTTTATCTCTTTCCCCCACACTGCGGATTTAAAGAGATTGCTACCAGCAACCGCTCTTGCCATTCTTATAGCCTGAGCTTCGTCTTCTGTACCGGTAACCTCTACCTCGATAAGCTTGCTGGCTCCTTCCCCATCCCTTGCTATCTTCTTTGCTATTTCAACCATAACATCTTTCAGGGCATCCCTGAAGAGGAGGAATCCTTTTTCTCTCTCATCTCTTATCTCTATATTTCCAGACCTTCCATTAGCCATAATTATAACACTATCATTTGTACTCATATCCTTATCTATTGTCACTGCATTCAGGGATGCATCTATACTGGATTTCAGTGCTATTTTTAAGAGGCGATGGTCTATATTGAGGTCTGTGGTTACAAATGAGAGCAGAGTAGCCATATTTGGATGTATCATACCGGAACCCTTGGCACAGGCACCTATCCTTATATCTGTCCCGTTATAAAAAAAGGAGGTTTTCACCTCCTTAACAACCCTATCTGTCGTCATTATAGCCCGCTCAAAAAGCGTACCACCTTCTCTGCTCAGACCATCGGCAAGAATTGGTAGCTTCTCAATAATCTTTTCCATCGGTAGTCTTTTCCCTATAACACCGGTAGACGCTATACCAAGAAGTTTCGGATCTTCCCCAAGGATGCTTCCAAGTCTATCCAGTATATATTCAGCATCTATAAAACCCTGTCTACCTACACAGGCATTTGCACATCCACTATTTGCAATAATACCTCTAAGTAATCCAGACTTTAATCTCTCTCCGGTTATTATTACCGAAGGGGATTTCACCTGATTTGTGGTAAACATTCCGCTAGCACTGGCGTTACAAGTACTCAAAAGCAGACCTAAATCCAGCCCCTCTTTTTTTACCCCACTATGGATACCATTAGCTATAAATCCTCTAGGAAATGTTATACTCATGGGTATAATGGAACAATATCCAATCCAAGATTTTCTTTTAATCCAAACATTATATTCATATTCTGAACAGCCTGACCACCTGCACCTTTCACAAGGTTATCTATGGCAGTGGTGATTATAGCCACCTCATCTTCTACGGCTAATCCTATATCACAGAAATTAGAGCCTCTTACCCCCTTGGTGGCGGGAAAAGAACCAACAGGTAATACCCGGACAAAATAGGAATCTTTATAGAATTCTCCATACATACTGTAGAGGTCTTCCACAGATACCTTCTCCTTCAGATGAGCATATATGGTGGTAAGGATGCCTCTGGATATTGGTGCAAGCTGAGGAGTAAAGGCAACCTTAACCGGTCTTTTAGCCATTATACCGGCTTCCTGTTCCATCTCAGGTATATGTCTGTGCTTACCAACATTGTAAGGTCTTATATTCTCAAACATCTCAGAAAAACTCATATCCACCGAGCTCTTCTTACCAGCTCCCGATGTACCTGATTTAGAGTCGACATACAACCAGTTTCCCTCAAGAAGGTCATTTTTAAGAATGGGTGCCACTCCAAGGAGAAAACTTGTCGGGTAGCAGCCAGGATTGGCTACTATTCTGGCGGACTTTATTTCATTTCTATTGAGCTCGGGGATTCCGTAAACCGCCTCACTAACTAAATCCGGATACATGTGTTCAAAATTATACCACTTCTTATAATCATCCAGATTCTTTAATCTGAAATCAGAACCGATATCTATGACCTTCTTACCAGAGTGAATCAGAAGATTGGTCCTCTCCGCACTGACTCCGGCAGGTAAAGCGAGAAATGCAACATCAAAATCCTTATCTCTGATCCTGTTAAACTCTTCCTCATTAGTCAAAGCTATAGGCTCAAACCTCTCCAGATAAGGATATATAACACTTAAACTCTCTCCAGAATAAGTATGGCTGAAGACAAATCTTATCTTTACCTCGGGATGATTGGTTAAGATTCTGAAAAGCTCTACCCCTGTATATCCGGTTGCTCCCCAGATAGCCACATTTATCAAGGCTTCTTCCCTCGCTTTCTGGCAGAAGAGCTCAATGGTAATCCCCATACATATATGAAACCTTCAGCCTTTTTCTGGTCAAATATATCTCCCTTTTCATAAGTAGCAAGTGCCCTCTCATACAGTGAGAATGAGGAATTCCTCTGAGAGATAATCATATTACCCTTATAGAGTTTCAACCTAATTGTTCCATTTACGACCTCTTGGGTAGCATCAAAAAATGCTTCGAGTGCCTCTCTCATATGTGAAAACCATAATCCATCATAGATAAGTCTGGAATACTCACTCTCCAGATGAGATTTTAGAAAGAGCAGGTTCCTCTCCATAACCATATATTCCAGTTCCTTATGGGCAAATATAATAAGAATAGCTGCAGGAACCTCATAAACCTCTCTGGACTTTATACCGACAAGCCTATCCTCAATCATGTCCACCCTTCCAATTCCATGCAGACCGGCAAGGGAATTCAGGGCGGTGATAATCTCGATGAGAGGTAACCCCGTTCCATTGAGACTTACAGGAATGCCTCTTTCAAACCCTATCTCTACATATTCGGGTTCATTGGGGGCGTCCATAGGAGACCTTGTCCAGACAAATGGTTCTTCAGGGGGTTCAACCTTCGGGTCCTCAAGGATTCCAGACTCTATACTTCTACCCCAGATATTCTCATCTATGCTGTAAGGAGACTTCTTGGTTACCGGGACTGGAATTCCATACTTCTCGGCATAATCTATCTCTTCCTCTCTTGTAAATCCCCACTCCCTTATTGGAGCGATTATCTCCAGTTCAGGGTCTAAAGCCTTTACCGAGACCTCAATTCTTACCTGGTCATTTCCTTTGCCTGTGCAGCCATGAGCCACTGCATCGGCACCATACATCTTCGCAGTTTTTACCAGTTCTCTGGCTATCAATGGTCTGGATATAGATGTAGATAGTGGATACTTCCCCTCATAAAGCGCATTTGCCTTTATAACACGTTTTACATAGTGATTTACAAAAACATCTTTAGCATCAACCACAACAGCTTCCTTTGCCCCAATACTTAAAGCCTTCTTTCTCACTGCCTCAAGATCTATAGGTTGACCCATATCTAGAGTGAGGGTGATAACCTCTGCGTTGTATTTTTCCTGAATCCACCTTATGGCAACAGAAGTATCTAGCCCTCCTGAATATGCTAATACCACTCTTTTCGCCATTTCTCTACCTCCGAGTATATATTCTGATTAATTATACAAGGTAAGGGTAAGTTATGCAATACCGGAATAAACATAAAATCCGATAAAATGATAGAATATGAGGTAGATATATGAAAGACTGATGGAGGAGAAAATTAAAAATGCGTACAATTGAAGAATTGGAAACTAAACTGGCAGAACCCTCAGATGCTCTAATCTCTGAAATGGCTCAAATAAAAGGCGACATAATGATTTTAGGGGTTGGAGGGAAAATGGGACCTAGTCTTGCCAGACTGGCTAGAAATGCAATTGATAAGGCAGGGGTCAATAAAAAAGTTGTTGGTGTCTCTCGTTTTTCCGATAAGACACTTCAGCAGGAACTGGAAGATTACGGAGTACAGACCATCTCTGCCGATCTGTTGGATGATGAGCAGCTTCAAAGTCTACCAGAAGTTAAAAATATTATATTTATGGTTGGTTATAAGTTTGGAACCACAGGTAATGAACATCTTACCTGGGCGATAAACACTTATTTACCAGGACAGATAGCAAAAAGATTCAAAAATTCTCGTATTGTGGTATTTTCCAGCGGCAATGTGTATCCACTGACACCAGTATCTATGGCAGGGGCATCAGAGGAGCATCCAACAGGTCCAATAGGGGAATACGCCCAGTCAGTCCTTGGTAGAGAGAGGGTCTTTGAGTATTTCTCCCTCAGATATAATATCCCGGTACTGATAATGAGATTGAACTATGCGATCGACCTAAGGTATGGAGTCTTACTTGAAATTGCTACTCTTGTAAAGGAGCAAAAACCTATCGATCTGAGTATGGGGAATGTGAATGTAATCTGGCAGGGCGATGCAAATGAGACTGCCCTCAGAGGTATTAGATTCTCCAGTACCCCACCCAAAATTCTCAATGTAACCGGTCCAGAGACGATTTCTATCAGATGGTTAGCAGAACGTTTTGGTGAAAAATTTGGAGTAAGACCTCTCTTTATCGGTAAAGAGGAGGATACAGCACTGCTAAGTAATGCTTCTCAATCGCATTATCTATTCGGCTATCCGAAGGTATCTCTCAGACAGATGATAGAATGGACGGCTGAATGGATTGAAAGTGGGAGAGTAACGCTGGGAAAACCCACCCATTTCCAAGAACGTGAAGGGAGGTTCTGAAGGGTGAATAATACCATTCGACTTAATCCAGAGGTATACGGGTTATTGCAGGAAGGAACCGTCATTGTTGCCCATCCTCTGGCTTTAACAGAGGAACGTAAATTAGATGAGAGAAGACAGAGAGCTCTTACCCGCTATTATATATCTGCAGGGGCTGGAGGGATTGCAGTTGGCGTCCATACCACTCAATTTGAGATACGCAAATATGACATGTTCGAACCGGTCTTAAGGATAGCTGCAGAAGAGGTTGAGAGGGCAGGTCTCAAACGACCCTTTATAAAGATAGCCGGTATTGTTGGACCTGTTGAACAGGCTATAAAAGAGGCAGAGATCGCTATAAAATATGGGTATAACCTTGGACTCATCAGCATGGGGGGACTGAATAACCTAGACGAAGATAAACTTATAGAAAGGACAGAAGAGATTGCCAGGATAATCCCCATATTTGGTTTCTATCTACAGCCCTCTGCCGGTGGTAGAAAGCTCTCCTATAAATTCTGGCGCAAGTTTGTGGATATCCCTGAGGTTATGGCGATAAAAATAGCACCTTTTAACCGATATCAGACTATCGATGTGGTAAGGTCGGTTTGTGAATCTGAAAGAAGGAATGAAATAGCATTATACACCGGGAATGATGATAATATCATAATTGACCTGTTAACAAAATATCGTTTCAATGTAAGGGGGAAGATAGTTGAAAAAAGAATTGTAGGAGGATTACTGGGACATTGGGCTGTCTGGACAAAAAAGGCGGTCGAATTGCTTGAAGAGATTAAAGAAGTGAGAGATATGGAGTATATCCCCTCATCCCTCCTTACAAGGAGCATAGAGGTAACAGACTGTAACTCGGCATTTTTCGATGCATCCAACGATTTTTATGGATGTATAGCCGGGATAAATGAGGTATTGCGAAGACAGGGGATATTAGAGGGTAGATGGTGTTTAAATCCAAAAGAAGACTTATCCCCGGGGCAAATTGAAGAGATTGATAGGGTCTACAGGGCATACCCGTATTTAAATGATGACGATTTTGTTAAAGCCCATCTAGAAGAGTGGCTATCTGACTGAAAGGAGTGATTATCCTGTTTGACTCAACATATTTTTTAACCAGAAGTCAGGACCTATCACAGTATCTGATCTCGATATATCGAGACATCCATAAATTTCCAGAACTCTCTCTTGAGGAAAAGAGGACATCTTCAAAAGTTGCCGAAGAATTAAAAAAGTTTGGTCTGAAAGTAAGAGAAAGAGTAGGGGGTTATGGGGTGATTGGACATCTTAAAGGAGGTAAAGAAAAACCCATTATAGCTCTAAGGGCTGATATGGATGCGCTCCCAATTGAGGAAGAGACCGGGCTTCCCTTCTCCTCACAGAACCCGGGAGTTATGCATGCATGTGGACATGATGTCCATACCACTATCCTACTGGGGGCTGCAAGGATTCTATCTGAGATAAAAGACCATCTTCCTGGTTCTGCCGAGTTTATATTTCAGCCTGCAGAAGAGACAAGTTCAGGTGCTAAGGCTATGATTTCTGAAGGTATCCTTGACGAGGTGGATGAGATATATGGATTTCACAATCTACCAACCTTAGAAACCGGAAAGATTGCCATAAAGTATGGTGCTATGATGGGCTCTGTTGATAAGATTGAATTTTCTGTTACTGGCAGAGGAGGACACGGGGCTATCCCGGATATGAGTATCGACCCGATAGTAGCTTCTTCCGCAATAATTTCAGGGATACAAAGTATAATAAGCAGAGAGATATCTCCTTTTGAACCAGCTGTGATTACAATTGGAAGTATAAATGGCGGTTCTTCATATAACATTATACCTTCTGAGGTAAGGATAGAAGGTACAGTTCGCACCCTAGATTCAGAGATACGTCGGAAGATAGAGGAAAGATTAAAAGAGCTGATAGGGGGCATTGCCAGTAGTTATCGCTGTTTGGCAATGATTAACTATATAAATATGATACCCCCACTTGTAAATTGGGATAATAATGTGGACTATCTGAAAAGGGCTGCCTCAGAGATATTGGGAGAGGAAAATTGTATTGAAGCTAAACCAATACTGACTGGCGAAGATTTCACTTTATATCTGGAGAAAAAACCGGGCTGTTTTTTCTGGCTTGGAAGCAAGCCTACCGATGGGAAAGAGGTATCCGGACTACATAGCCCCAAATATCGGATAGATGAATCCTGTATACCCTTAGGGACTGCAATCCTGACAAAACTGGCATATACAAGGATTGGTAACATCTCTACCTGACTACTTTTTAAGTCTGAGACTTTATATTCTTTTGACTGAGATATACTGATAATATTCCTGCAAGTGAGGCTATACACCATAATAAGACTACAGACCTCCAGCTGAAGTTTGTAGCTAGATTCCCGGTGATAATACTGGCTATTGCAGAACCTGTATACGAAGAAAAATCAAGGAATCCTGCCACAGTTGAGCCACCGCCATATGCTACAAACCTGAGTGGTATATTTGCCAGTAGAAGGGCATTCGCTCCGTATAGAATTGCCAGAGAAACACCCAGAAGACATATAGTAAGGTATACGTTCAGTCCTAACAGGAGGAACAGCAGAATATTTGAGATCAGAGTTAAGGAAAATAGCAACAACACAGTAAACTCTTCTCTATGGTTGAACCTGTAATTTAACCAGCCAGCAGAAAGTAATCCTGAAAACCCCATAATAGGGATGAACATGGTAAAATCCGGAATAGACCTGGCAGTATCACTCAGGATTGTTGGAGTCCAGAGACCAATACTCTCTTTTATCGTTCCCTGAGCCATACATGTTAATGCGATAAATATCAATCCCGGACTGAGCAACTGTTTTACTGGTATTCTGCCTGATTCTCTATCTATCTTTTCCTCTTTAGAAGGTAATGCTATAAGCCAGCATAGAGAAAAAAGAGCTACCAGTATACCGGGGATATAAAATGCCAGTCTCCAGTTTGTATTTCTTATAAATTGACCTATCGGTCCCCAGTATACAAGATAACCTGCGAACATAGATGTAGATATTCCAACACCTATTTTATTACTCTCTTCTTTTGGAAACCATAAACCCAAAATCCTTATAATAGGACCCCAGAGCATTGATAAAAGGAATCCATTTACACCCCAGAGTATGGTAAATATAAATTTGCTAACTACAAAGCCCAGTACTATGTTTATAACAGAAGAAAGGAGAAGAGAAAAAAATATAAATAGCTTAGTATTTATCCTGTCACCGATATATCCATTGATAAGCTGTCCAAAAGCATAAACCCAGAAGAAAATACTTCCCAGAAGTCCTACGGTCCCTTTATCCCATCCTAAATCTTCGATAAGAAAAGGGACCACAATAGAGAGATTGGTCCTGCATAAGTATGCCCCTGCATAGGCACACCAGCAAAGTATAAAAATCCTTCTTTTTAATCTGGTAGAATTCAAAGCCCAGTCCTTTTCTTTGCCTCCTT